>Ga0209634_1001506_pt1 | contig 16892 bp, 12 predicted proteins | sample LinPmetageLP40_FD_184043 | JGI IMG/M metagenome (GOLD analysis project Ga0209634, IMG submission 184043) | Marine viral communities from the Pacific Ocean - LP-40 (SPAdes) (version 2) | ecosystem: Environmental > Aquatic > Marine > Oceanic | place: Pacific Ocean | collected 2010-08-26
CCATTTAACCAATCTTCAATCATTTCATGGACTAATGTACCCTCTTCTGCTGCTTTCTTAACAATCCATTCAGCACTATACCCTACTTTTTTAAGCCAGTCTTCAAAGTACTTACCTTTTGGATAAGAACTTAAAACATGAGTTACTGATGGGTAATACTTCCCATTACGTCTGTAATACCTAGAATCAGGCATTGTAACTTGTTGGTAATCATCTGAAATCTCTAATAGTCTTTTGTATGATTTTTTGATCATATTGATAGTTTTTGTTCCATTAAGTCATAGTAGGTTAGTGGAACTGTGTTTTGTATTAGTTTAGTGAAATTTTCGAAACCCATTTCACTCGGGTCCTTATCTTGCATATCTACAAGATAGACTTCTTTACCTTCCGCCATTAATTTTTCGCAGAATTTTAAAGCTTGTTTAATTGCATCCCTATCTAATGCAATGTAAATTTTATCTACTACAGATGTAACTATTTTTTTCATTAAACTACTCTGTATGTTTTTCCCTAATAATGAGATTGCGTTTCTTTTTATAGCCATAGCATCAAATAGTCCTTCACATAAAATAATTGGTATGTTCCAATTAATTAAATGTTCATTAGGTACTATATCTCTACTTGCTGATGGGTTTCTGTATTTAACATATGGTTCTTTTTCAAATGAGCGAGCAGTAAAATAGTTTAATCTACCATCTGCGTCATATGTTGGAAGTATAATCATATTTTTATATAAACCTTCTTTACAATAACCTATATTATACTTTATTATATCGTATTTACTCACGTGTCTATTCTTTAGGTACGCAGTAGCGTGCCTAGCCATTATATCGCTGTTATCAACGTTATCTAGGCCAATATATTCATTTGGTAATACAACGGTAGATACAACTTGTGTCTCCTTAATAGATTTAGAAGTTTTTACTAAACTATTTAATTCTACAAATTTATCTGCGGCAGCTTTAACCTGTCTAAATAAATTATATATTGTAGTACCTCGAGCATCACACGCCCAACAATGCCATTGATTTTTACCTTCGCGATTTTCAGTTAAATTAACTTCTAATTTTGGTTTATGGTGGTTACATAGGGGACAACTATAAGCATAATTGTTTCGAGCAGTAGCTTTGCCCGAACCTAATACAGAATTTACTAATGTAACTAATAACTGATTTACCATATGTGGTAATATACGAAGTTATTTTTTGTCTGACACGAGATTCTCAAATTCTAAACCATCTAAATCTTTTGTAAAAAATTTACCTAATATGTTATCATTAAAAAATTCTTCTGGTTTTTCTAATACTTGGTAAAGCATTTGGTATTTAATTTCAAAATAGGTAAGTTGTTTTTTTGTTTGTACACATTTTAGTATAGTACGTTCAAATTCATCTTTTTTACCTTCTAATAGTAATTGTTTAATATCAGTTTGAGACCCATAATATTTTAACCAGTCTGATTCTTTAACTACTAATCTATATGAAGGTCTTCTACCAACTACTCCAGTTAGAGCTGCTAGTTCTTTTTTACCTAATTTTTTCTTTTGATTATGAAATAGTACTTTTTTCCCAATATACGATTTACCTGTAGGTGTATGTGTTGTCATGTAGACAAAACCAAATGTGTTTTCTGGGAATTGAGTAATATCTCCTATTTTATTTTGTTTATAGGTCCAACTCATAATTTATTATTTACGTTTATAATTATATAGTAAAATCATTAAGATTATCTATATTTCTAGATATGTTAATAGCACCACAAGATGGGTAAGGATTTGAAGATGCAAAATCATTTATAATAATTCTTTTAGAATGTGATAACCCCATTATTAATTCATTGTAGGGAATGCCTTTTTCTTTTAATTCTTTTAAAGTAACGTCTTTATATTTCTTTGATCTACTAGTAGTAATTATAATTTCTATTTGACCCTTAGCATGTAATTCTTGTAACCATTTAATATTATTTTTTAAAGGTTTACCATTTCCTATATAAGGTGGAAATTTAGATGAAGTATTTTCTACTAAAGTTCCATCTAAATCAACAAATAAAGTATTATATTGAGATTTATATTTATTCCAATCTTCTAATGTTCCCCAATCTTTATACTCACTACAAGAATTACCATAAAAAACTTTATTTTTTAAAATTAAATCAAAAATAATATTACTTATATAACATTCATCTTCAATGTCTTCCATCTTTTCAAAACTATCAATAAAATCTTTAGTAGAATTAAAACAATAACCCCCAATTGAAAATGTAGAACTAATAACTTGTTTTTCTACAATATTAGATATAATATTGTTTTCATCTATTTTTAAATAACTTTTATTGCTAGGATTAATGTTTCCTGTATGGTTTAAATCATAATAACAAACTTGATTATTAGTATCTGATATAATACATTTAAAATAATTATCAGAATCTTTAACCATTATAAACCCCTCTATTTGTTCCTTTTTAATTGCCTTATATACCGTTTCAGATTGAGATTTTGTTGAATTATCTAAATATACAAGTTTAGATTTATCCAATAAACCTAGGTCTTTTAATTCTTCATTAAAACCATGTTCAAACTCAAATTTAATTTGATGGTCTTTTAGAGCTACAAAATATATTTTATCAAAAAAATCTAGATTTATCCCCTTAATACTTTCTAATACCATAAATAAATTGCTTTTTGGGTGAGTAAGCATCCATTTTGGTCTGGTGTTTGGAAATCTACTTGATTTGCCTGCTATTGGTACTATTAAATTCTTCATAATGTTCTAAATTAGTAATAATTGACTTTAATATGTCCTTATGCTTTTTATCACTTAAATAAGGTTCTATCCTAAGCCAATTTAATATATTAACTATATTTGTGAATTCCAAGTCATAATATTCTTTATATTCGCTATATAAATTATCCCATAAATAATTAAAACATTGGTGGATCCTTAAATTACCACCATGTATATTTAAAGCCCATTTAAAACGTAGATCCTGTTGAAGTTTAACTAAATCTACAATAAAGCTATCAACGTATGAATCTAAAAAATCAATTAAGTAAGCACGGTTCTTATAGAAAATAATATTAGTTAAAGATAAATCTCCATGACAGAAAGTTTTAGGGATATTATTAAAGCTATTATTATCTAGGTTTTTAACTAAGTATTTTATAAAAGGTTTATAATTAGAATTTTTATATAAACTATTTAATTTAGTATTTAGCTTTTGTTTTAAAATTAAAGGAGTATATGGTTTTTTATAGGTTTGGAGTTCATTAAAGTAAGATTTAATTTTAAGTAATAAATTATCTAAATCTTGTTTAGAACACTTATTAAAAAAATTATAATAACTTTCACCAGGAATATATTCCATATCAAAATACCCTACACCACTTTTATAAATTTGTGGAGTATGGAAATCTGATTGTATAATATTATTAAAGGATAGTTGTTTTTCTACCTGAGTGTTTAATCTACTATTAAATGATTTTTTATGTGATGATTTTCTTATAATTTTACCATCTACCATTTTTAATGTGCACCCCGATAGTCCTATTTTAATATCCGTCTTCGTGCCATCTTTCATTAAATTTATCGTATTGAGAGTTATAAGGATAATTTTTCCAATTATATTTATCCCATTCTAAATCAATACCTTCTTTAGGAAAAGATTTAAATACTTTTTTAGACAAATCATCACTTAATTCTAAAGCTTCATTATAGTAAGGAGCATTATCATATAAATATTGATCAGGTTTTAGTAAATATTTTTTAATTCTATTATCAAATTTAGAACAATAATGACTACCAATATATGATTCTGTTCTAATATAACAGTCATAATATTTCCAATATTCTTCTCTTTTCATTTTAACTACATCTTCAATTCCTCTAGGGTCTAAGGGCATATCAAACACATCAATTAAATCTTCAGTATTACCCCAAAAAACATGATCACGTGGATGGAATGGGAAACCTTCAAACACACCCCCTACTAATATTCTATTTTTAGGTTTTGTTTCATCTCCCTCAAATGTAGTTAATCTTTCTTTATTTTTATGAAAGAAATCAAACATATTTTCCATACTATTAAGGTCATATCTTTGATCATTTCTCATTTTAACAGCAAACTCAGTATTAACTAGTTTTAATCCTCCTAAAGAAGAAATAATTTGATAATTTCTATTACCTGTACCATTAGTTTTAGGTAAAAGATTTTGAGTAAATATTATATTATTATTAGGTATAGAGGGTAAATTATCTCCCATCCAACATGAAATAATTACATTATTTACAAAATCTAAATTTAAATAATATTTAGCTGTTTCTAAGGCATATTCTGAATATTGGCCTTGTAATACTATATCTATTTTATCTGTTACTTTCTTAGAGTTTATGTCTATACCAAAGTTTTTAAGATTTTTATGGGTATTTACTTTCCATTCACCATGTAAATCTGGGTAGTTGGATACTTGTACCCATAATCTTTTACATTGTTCTCTTTGTCCTATAAACCAACTACTATATGCTTTTTGGAATAATAAACTAAAATCTCCTGGGTAATCAACATCTGTTCTTAACGGTTTAGGATTTGGATCACATAATTTTAAACCAGTACTAGCATAATAATAACAATCTTTCCATTCCCCTTTTTCACTATGTATTTTACTTAAAAAAAAATAAGCTTCAGGTCTATGGGGGTTTTGTGCAATAGCAGTTAATAATTGTTTATGTTCGTACCAAGGTCTTCTGCCTGTACGATTCATCATTAGCCATGTTTTTAATAAACATTCATATACTAAATCTTCATCATCTGATAATTCTGCACATCTTAAATAATATGATAGTGCCGCGGCATTTTGACCTATTTTATCGTATTCCCAAGCTAACCAAAAGTTAGTTTCTGGGTTGAGAGTGTCATTTATATATTGTTCTAATAAAGGTTGAATTTCTTTTTCTCCCATAACTTAATTGATATTATCGTATTCTAGTTTGTCTAATAAACTAATTGGCATTTTTAAAACATAAGCTGCATTATCCTGGTATCCAAAAGTAATTAATAAATCATCTCCCCTTTGTGCTAAACCACAATTAAACTCAACTTGAGCATCCATAAATTTAAATGGTTCTGTTATTTTTGTTACATTCCATTCTTTATCCCAAAAAATAAATCTATGGTAATAATGAGCATCTTTAGCTTCATTTTCATTAAGAAAAAAATTACATTCATGTAAAATAGCTATTCTACCTCCTTGAAAGGGGATACATTGAGAACCACCTCTTTGATGTCTTGCTCCAGGTATTACAAATTCTTTTTTAAGAATTGTTTCACTATCAACTACATCTACAGTACCCATAGGTACTGATTCTGTTCTTTTAGTATCTAGATTAACTTTTACTATTTCTAAAGGCATAGTCCATTTTATATAATGGTAAGGCATATCTAAAATAGGCATCCAATTTTTTTCTAAATAAGTATATTCAGGTGGTAATATTCTTTCTCTATTAATTTCATTACAATGGTTATCATCCCAATCTATTTCAGATAATTCCATTCTACCTTCTCCATTATCTATAATATCTCTTCTTACACCAGATATATATAACTTTTTATCCCATCGTATTACTCTAGCATCTTCTAAACCAATAAAATCCCAATTAGGTTTAATATCATGTTTTTCAGTATTTACTTGTTTATAGTCTTTGACATATAAAGTTTTAGGATCTAATTTACATAAATAATTTCCTGTAGTTAAGTTTACATCATCTTCAGGGTTTAAATAAGCTAAACAACCCCAACCACACCAATATTTTTGATCAAATTCACTATGATATAAGGTATAGTGAACGTGTCTAATATTAACTATAATATCATCGTTATCATCTATAAAAATAGATACATTGCATAATCCTGTACCATCAGTTAGATCTCCAGGGATTATTAAAGGGGAGATTTGACCTCCATTATCAAGGGATAATTTTGCTAAGTTTGTTATCATATTATTTGTAGTGTGAACCTCCAACCCATAGAACGAATGATTTTCTTACTCCTTTAGTAACTGGAGTAACTCTATGCATCATGTATGAAGGAAAAATAAATACTGATCCTGCTCCTTTATGAGCTGTTGTAACACTTGATTCATGACCACCAGACCACATTTCTAAATTTCCCCCTTCATATTCACTAGGATCGGATAATTGTACTGTTATTGATATTTTACGTTTAGATAAAATTCCTGGGCCAATATCTTGATGCCAAGTATAATGACCATTTTCTGTTGCATAATATTCTGTAAATTGAATTTGTTCTGGAATAGATTTTAGATCAAATTTCCATAAAGAATTATTGGCAGTAGTAATATATCCTGCTAATTTATCATATAACCACCACCACTCATCATTCTGTGGGATCCATCTAATTTTAGATGATCTAATAGAGTCATCACCATCTCCGGCAGTTACAGCTTTATCTTGTTTTAAAATAGATATACCTTTATCAATTTTATCTAATTCTTCTTTAGTAAATCCTTTAGAATAATAGTAATAATTTTGAGGATCATTTTCTAATTGATCAAAGTTATAGCTTGAAAACATAGTATTTTAATTTACAACCAATATATGAAAACCTATTTAAATAACCTAGTTATTTTATTAAGAAAAGGTTAATATTTCACTATTATTATTAAATTCTAACTGGGAAATAATATTAGATGATATTGCCTTTTTGCTGTTATCAATAGAACCTGTTATCCAAGTAAAAACTTTTTCTTCAAATTCAAGGGTGTCTTCATAACTTACAAAATCAGTTATATTAGCGATATCTAAATAAACATCATTTATAGCTGTGTTACTAAAACTACCGCTATTGCCTTTTACGAGGTATTGTACTTTATATATTACATTATCAAAAGAACCACTAATTTTCAGAGCTTCCATTGATTTTATTGATTGTGTGTATGTTATAGCCATAATTTTTTATTTTTTAAAAAGTATCTACGTCAAATACTCTGTATTTTAGCTTTATAGATATGCTAATTAAATTAGTTGGTAATGCGTTTGCGGTTATTCTAGTTAAAAATGTTGCTTTATTTGTGACAAATGACCTTCCATCATTATTGTACTGAGGTAAATCTCTTGAATAAAATCCATAACTTGGATTTCCAGTTGGTGCAGAACTCATTATAGTATTTATCTGACCAGAAGGTATTCTTGTTATACCTGCACTTGCATCACCGTTATGCCCTTGTCTTATTTCATAACCATTAGTAGACATAGTACCTGTGCCACTATATTTTATCATCCAGTTAGATTCTTCTACAATAACAGCTTTGTCAGTTCCAGGAGCAGATATAAGAGTAGTACCACTTGTTGTACTAGTTGTAAGTGCATCTAATTGAGCTTTTGTAAATGTCCAAGTTCCTTCTTGTGATCCTCTTACAACATTACCACTTGGATCAACAGTTAATACAGCTAAAGTATCTTGAGTTGGAGCATAATGGTTTTGAACTGGGTTTAAACTACCATTTGTTGTAACTGATGTAGAGGTATAATCTAATAATTCAAAATCACCATATAAATGTGTTGCTTTAAGCCTGTCTAACATTATAGTAGGGTCAGATACATTACCTATTTTAATAGTAGGTTCTTCAGCAGTCTCTCCAGATCTTACTGAAAGTGAAAGTAAACTAGTAGAACCTAATGTGAAAAGCATTTCCCCACTTGGTCTTGTATTTCCAGGGTAATTTGCTACATCCACCAGTTTAATTTGACCAGTTGGGTTAACACCACTACTGTACTGACCTTCAAAATAAATGTATGGGTTGTTACTAGCAGTTCCTGTTTTTATTAATTCTAGTGCAGTGGAATTACTAGTAGATAAACGTAAACTTGAATCTATATCTAAGAACTTTTTAGCAAAATCATCTACTTTTTTAGTCATTGTAGTACTAGATGTAGTACCCATTGTGTTTTTAGTTTTGAACAACAATTTCGCCTCACCATTATTTGTAGAGTTATCTATTTCAATTATTGCACTTGGAGCATTTACCTCTAAAGTTGATCCATTAAATGATAAATTAGTTTGACCAATTGCAGCATTTGAACCATTTGCTGTTAAAATAGCATCAGTACCTGTATCTCCCGTAATGGAATTAAATCCTGGTCCAGTTCCACCAGTTGGACCTTGTGGTCCTGCCGAATTTGAACCTGCACCTGTTGCTCCTTGTGGTCCTGCTGTGTTTGAACCTGGTCCGTTTGGACCTTGTGGTCCTGCTGTGTTTGAACCTGGTCCAGTTGGACCTTGAGGACCTGTTTGGTTTGAACCTGGTCCAGTTGGTCCTTGTGGTCCTGTTTGGTTTGAACCTGGTCCAGTTGAACCTTGAGGTCCTGCTTGATTTGAAGCTGGTCCGTTTGGACCTTGTGGTCCTGCTGTGTTTGAACCTGGTCCAGTTGGACCTTGAGGTCCTGGTGAATTACTTCCTGGTCCAGTTGAACCTTGAGGTCCTGCTTGATTTGAACCTGGTCCTGTTTGTCCTTGTGGTCCTGCTACGTTTGAATTGGCACCTGTAGGACCTTGAGGACCTACATTATTTGAACCTGGTCCAGTTGGACCTTGAGGTCCTACTTGATTTGAACCTGGTCCAGTTGGACCCTGTGGTCCTACTACATTTGAATTTGCACCCGTTGGTCCTTGAGGACCTACATTATTTGAACCTGGTCCAGTTGAACCCTGAGGACCTACTTGATTTGAACCTGGTCCGGTTGGTCCTTGTGAACCTGTAGGACCTTGTGGTCCTACTATATTTGAACCTGGTCCTGTAGTACCTTGTGGTCCTACTTGGTTTGAACCTGGTCCTGTTGGTCCTTGTGATCCTGTTGGACCTTGAGGTCCTACTACGTTTGAACTTGCACCTGTTTGACCTTGAGGACCTACTTGATTTGAACCTGGTCCGGTTGGTCCTTGTGAACCTGTTGGACCTTGAGGTCCTACTTGATTTGATCCTGGTCCTGTAGTACCTTGTGGTCCTACTTGATTTGAGCCTGGTCCTGTAGGTCCTTGTGAACCTGTTGGACCTTGAGGTCCTACTTGATTTGAACCTGGTCCAGTTGAACCTTGTGGTCCTACTACATTTGAACCTGGTCCGTTTGGACCTTGTGGTCCTACTTGATTTGATCCTGGTCCTGTTTGGCCTTGTGGTCCTACTTGGTTTGAACCTGGTCCTGTTGGTCCTTGTGATCCTGTTGGACCTTGTGGACCTACAACATTCGAACCTGGTCCTGTAGTACCTTGTGGTCCTACAACATTTGATCCTGGTCCGTTTGGACCTTGTGGTCCTACTACATTTGAATTGGCACCTGTAGGACCTTGAGGACCTACTGTATTAGATGCATTACCTTGATTACCTTGTAATCCTTTTATACCTTGTGGTCCTACTACATTTGAATTTGCCCCAGTAGTACCTTGTGGTCCTACTACGTTGGAAGCATTACCTGTTATACCTTGGTTACCTTGTAGACCTTGTAATCCTTGTCCTCCTTGTACTCCTTGTCCTCCTTGAACACCTTGTATTCCTTGAACACCTTGTCCACCCGTAATACCTTGTCCACCTTGTACCCCTTGAATACCTTGAATTCCTTGTCCACCTTGTACTCCTTGTACACCTTGTGGTCCTGTATCACCAACATCACCTGTTCTAGCAAATGTAAGAATACATTCTTCATTACTAGAAAATGGAGCATTAGAACTAGATTCTATACCAGCTACAGTTATTGTAAAGTATCCATTATTTTCAAATAAACTAGCTATTGTAAATATTATAAATTGGCTGGCATCTGTTTTATTACTTATTCTAACATGACCCTTTATAGTTGAGGTTGAATCATCAATTGTTCTCATGAATGCCTCAATGTTGACACCATTAGCATCTTCATCATCAACTCTTAAAGTTGTAGAAGAAACTTGCACCATAAAATTATTTAAACCAAACTTTCCACTACCTGGGTCTCCTGATGTAGCTGTGTTATATGCGTATTCAAAAGTAGCTCCACCAAAATTACCTGTTGTACCTTGTGTACCTAAAACACCTTGAACTCCTTGGACTCCTTGTCCACCTTGTACACCTTGTATTCCTTGAACACCTTGTCCACCTATAGTACCTTGTCCTCCTTGTACTCCTTGAATACCTTGAACTCCTTGTCCACCTTGAACACCTTGAACACCAGTTAGGCCTTGTGTACCTGTAGTACCCTGTGTTCCATTTGTACCTTGTGGTCCTACAACATTTGATGCCGTACCTGTTATACCTTGTCCCCCTTGAGGACCTACTACGTTGGAAGCATTACCTGTTATACCTTGGTTACCTTGTAATCCTTGTGGTCCTACAACATTTGATGCTGTACCCGTAGTACCTTGTGGTCCTACTACATTTGAAGCATCACCTGTTATACCTTGGTTACCTTGTAGACCTTGTAGGCCTTGTAAACCTTGAGCACCTTGTACACCTTGTGGTCCTACAACGTTTGAAGCATTACCTGTTATACCTTGGTTACCTTGTAGACCTTGTAAGCCTTGTAATCCTTGTCCACCTTGAACACCTTGTCCTCCTTGAGGACCTACTACGTTTGAAGCATTACCAATTGTACCTTGGTTACCTTGTAGACCTTGTAAACCTTGTCCACCTTGTACTCCTTGAATACCTTGTATACCTTGTGGCCCTGCTACGTTTGAAGCATCACCTGTTATACCTTGGTTACCTTGTAAGCCTTGTAATCCTTGTCCACCTTGTACACCTTGTGGTCCTACAGGACCTGCTACATTTGAAGCAATACCTTTTAATCCTTGTAATCCACCACTACCTTGTAAACCTTGTCCACCTTGAACACCCTGTCCACCTTGAACACCTTGTGGTCCTGTTGTCCCTTGTACTGCTAATTGAGGTATACTCCAATAATAATTTAAACCATCATAATAGAAACCTAATACATCTACTCCACCGGAAACGGTAGTAGTAGTATATGTTGCCCCACCAATTACAATAGAACTTCCTGGTAATGATAAAGTGTGTGAAGTTCCTACTCCTTGTTTTACTAATATTGTTCCTGTATCACCCGTACCTGCATTAGATATAGATAGTGTTCTATTTCCTCCTAATGTTATTTTGGCATTTGAACCATTTTTAATATCCCATGCTACTGTTGAAGCATCAGTTAAAGTTTGTTGTTCTATTTGAAGATTTCCTTCTAAAAATGTTTTTCCATCATCAAATGTAAATTTTTGTTCAGCATTAACATCTACTCCATCTACATCAGTAAGAATTCTATTTGCACCAATTTGATTAATTGTTAATGCACCTTTTTGACCTTGAACACCTTGAACTCCTTGTATACCTTGTACACCTTGTCCTCCTTGAGTACCTTGTCCTCCTTGAGTACCTTGTCCTCCTTGTACTCCTTGAATACCTTGAACGCCTTGTATACCTTGAACACCTTGTCCTCCTTGAACACCTTGAGGTCCTTTTATTCCTTGTACACCTTGTCCACCTTGAGTACCTTGTCCTCCTTGTACACCTTGTCCTCCTTGAATACCTTGAGTTCCTTTATAACCAAACCAAATAGATATATCAGTGTTATTACTAAAAGTACCAACTCCTACTGAATTTTGAACTTTAAATTGTGTAGTAGAACCACTTGCACCTTGATTAGAAACAACAGCATCAACATCTGCAAAAAATGAATTATTATTATTATCTCTTATAACTATAGCAGCTATATTTGAGTTTAATATACCTGATACATCTATATCCCCTGTTGCTTCAAAATCACTAATCCAAACATTAGTAACAGAATTGTATGTAGCATTATTAAATGAAATATCATTGTCTTCGTCTGGGGATGTGGAATAAACTGTAGAATTAAAATTATATTGTATACCGGATGTTTCTCCTTGTGTACCAATTCTACCTTGAACACCTTGTATACCTTGAACACCTTGTACACCTTGTACACCTTGTACACCTTGTCCTCCTTGAACACCTTGTACACCTTGATTACCTTGTAATCCTTGTAGCCCTTGTCCACCTTGTAATCCTTGTCCTCCTTGAACACCTTGATTACCTTGTAATCCTTGTGCTCCAGATAAACCTTGTGGGCCTTGAACACCTTGAGAACCAATTTCACCTTGAACTCCTTGAATACCTTGTATACCTTGAACTCCTTGAATACCTTGTGTTCCTTGAGGACCTTGAACACCTTTATCACCTGTAACTACAAAAGCTACTAAAATATCATCATTAGTTGAAAAAGGACTAGTATCAGAAGAGGCAACGGGCGTAGTACCAAATTTATAAGTGGAAACACCTTCTTGATTTGCACTAGTTATAGCAAATAATAAAAAAGTTGTATTATCTCCTTTTGCTGATATCTTTACATGACCTAAAACCGCAGAAGTTCCTGATGCAATAGCATCATAAAAAGCTTCTACATCTTCACCATTATCATCTTTTGTACTAATATCTAATCTACTAGAGGCAGCTTGGTTACTAGTAAAATATAATTTTGCAATTCCATTACCAACGGTAGCTGGTATTGCACTTGATGTTCCACCATAAGTGTAATCAAAAGCTGCACCACCAAAGTTACCATCTTGTCCTGTAGTACCTTGTATTCCTTGACCACCTTGTAAACCTTGATTACCTTGTAATCCTTGTATTCCTTGACCACCTTGTAAACCTTGTAGCCCTTGTCCACCTTGTAATCCTTGTCCTCCTTGAACACCTTGTACACCTTGGTTACCTTGTAATCCTTGTACACCTTGAACACCTTGTACACCTTGAACACCATTATCACCTGAAAGTATAAATCCACAAAGATCTCCAGCAGATAAAACAGCTCCACCACTTTCTGCAGTTGAAGTTGTTGCACTTAAAATTCTTGTATCTGTACCTGTTGTAGAATTATTAGTAACATTTAAAATAATAAATTTAGTAGGATCAGAAATTTTATAAATACCTAGTTTTAAATTATTAGTACCAATTGATGTTAATAAATTATCTATATTTACAGAATCTGAATTAAATGTACTTATAACTGCAAATACAATATTAGAAGTTGTACTTGAAGATGAACCTAATTTAAATTCTCCTGATGCTTGGCCTGATGGACTTGATGTAGTATATCCATCAAATTCTGATTTAAATAAAAATCCTGTCTCTCCAGTTATACCTTGCCCTCCTTGTAAACCTTGTAATCCTTGTCCACCTTGTACACCTTGTACTCCTTGTACTCCTTGTCCTCCTTGAACACCTTGTACACCTTGATTACCTTGTAATCCTTGTAGCCCTTGTCCACCTTGAACACCTTGGATACCTTGTACTCCTTGTAAAGATAAATCAGATCTAGATTTTATGTTACCATCATTATCTGCTACTAAAATAGTATTTTCAGTTGTTCCTGTAGGTGTGTCTGTAAGTTGTAGTGTGCTTAGAGAAGCATTTGAACCACTAACTATTAATTTTTTCCAATTTGGCATGTTACTTAATTTTTTTTATTATGGTTGGTTACTCAAAGAGCCCACTTCCGTTATGGCCTATAATATCATTTATAAATATGGGGGTAATATGGAATAGTCACTAAGAAAAAAGATGTTTTAAAAACTAGTTGTAAATTGGTATATAACTGAAACATAACCACTTCCAGGGTTACCTTGTTGATTCATACCAAAAAAGGTTTCATTATCTGGGGTTGTAGTAATATATACCTTTTCATCAAGATTATTTTGTGTATCAATTTCATCTTCATCTTCTATACCATTTTTAAAGATTTGTCCCGAAGTTGTATGTGTATAAGTTATATATCTGTCAGTATTAATGCTAAAAGTACAAACTGCCATTTGGGTTGATGTTGGAGATTCTTCAGAAGAAATAGTCCCATACGAACTTAAATCAAAAGCCGTTGATAAGGGTAATTTATATAAATATGGACCACCACCACCGGTGCTAAACGCAGAGAAATATATATTTAATCCATCTTCGTCAATTGCAAAAGCTCTACTAGTTGGGAGGTTAATGTTGCTACTTAAAGTAGAAAAAGCAACATATTCATCTTCAGTTGATGACATTGTAGATGTGTCCCAGGCAGTTGAAAGATTATATTGATATATACCTGTAGGAGCTGAACCTAAAGAATTTTTAAATGTACCAAATATTTTTGTACCTGTAGGATTAAATTGAAAACCACCAACCCACTTATTAAGGGTAGTACCTGTAGTTGAAAATGTAAAACCATCACTTACATCTCCTGTTGTATTGAAATCATATACATCTATACGTTTAGTATTAAAGTCAGCAAAAAATATTTCTGTTTGATCAGAATTAACATCTATATCAGAAGTATTTACACTAGCAGTAGTATGTAATGATAATGTAAAATCATCCCAGTCTATTGATGATGTTGGTGGTACTGAATAATTTGCATTTATATTCATTCTTAATCTAAAAAAGTTCCAATTACTCATTTTTTTAGTTTTTGTTTGTTGTAAAATACGTACAGTTCTTGGAGTTTCAAAGTTAAAATATAAAACTTTTCAACTTCCTCTCCTTTAATACTCATATTTTTGAATTTAGAAAAAAGATATTCAAACTCATCTTCGGAAAAAGATGGTAGACCCCTGTAGGGGTCCACCTTATCTTTTGGAAGTTTTCCTATTATTGTTTTTCCAGATTTAAAACCCATATTAATTTACTCATTTATTGTTATGAATAAATATAGATGTCTTCATTAGTTGCAACAAATAGGTTACCTTTTTTACTATATCTAACTCCTGCTTCTGTAGGATCATTTGCTGTTCCTTCTATTACCGTAGCCATAAATCCATCTGGTGTGAATGATGAATTTTGAGCGTTAAATGCTGAGTCTACTGCCCAACGAATTGTTCCTAAATCAAATCCAAATAATTCACCTACGTTTTGTGTTGCTTGTTGTATTACAATACCACCATCTCCAGTTGTATTTGAACCAGAAGCCATTAAGATAAATCTATCTGCTACTTCTAAATTCTGTTGATTTTGGAAAGATGCTGTTCCTTGTACTGTTAAATCTCCTTGTACTAATACATCATTAGTTACAGTTAAATTATTTCCAATAGTTACATCATCTGGTAAACCAATAGTAACTGAACCTCCAGCACCTACTGTTTCGAAAGTATTTACTGATAATTCAATTTCATTAGTTGTTCCTAAGAAAGAAACAGTTGTATCACCTTCTGCTGCTGTATTAGCTGCTGAACCATAATTTACTGCTATAGTTGGTTCTGAACCTACACCTGAATTTGATCCAAGTGTTACACCAACAGATCCAGCACCTAAGTTTTTTACATAATCTCCAATTTGAGCCGATCCAGATAATACATTTGTTCCGTTCAAAATTGTAGCTGCTGAAATTGATCCTCCTAGTGAAGTATCATTACCAGCAATTGTAATACCATCGTTTTCTAACATTGTGTTAGTTACACCTGAAGCTTTAACTCTTAATGCATCAGCATCAATTTCAATTGATGAATCATCTACATTTACTATTAATTCTCCACCTGCTACTCCAACACCTGCTCCATCAATTGTACTGATGTCGAAACCAACACCATTAGCTACAACTGAAACTGGTTTAACATTACCACCTGTAGTTGCATCTGGTTTTACTGCAACTGTTGCTGCTGCTGAACCATTAAAACTAAAGTCTACAATACCATTAGATTGAGTTAATTCTCCATCTGAAGAACCTGATACTACATTTGTTCCAGCTAAAATTGTAGCTGCTGTAATTGATCCTCCTAATGAAATATCATTACCTGCGATAGTAATACCATCATTTACTAATTGTCCATTAGTAATAGTTGTTGCTGAAATTTGTCCTGCAATAGTATCAGCAGTGATTGAACCACCTAATGATACAGATGAACCAGCAATTGTAATTGCACTATTTGTTAATTGAGAATTAGCAATACTACCTAAAGTACCAGCTAATGTTAATGTTGGAGTTGTACTACTTAAATCAGAAACTAATGTAATACCATTTACATTACCAGATCCTGATACAGATGTTACTGTACCTGAACCTAAACCTGCGGCTGCTATTGAAATAGTACCTGATCCTGATGTTATTAAAATATTTGATCCACCAGTAAGTGTTGCTAATACAGGATCTGCTCCTGTTGCTCCTATTACTAATTGACCGTTTAGAGCTTGACCAAGGGCAGTAATTGCGCCGGTTCCACTACCTAAAAGTACACCACCATCTGTTAATGATTGTGCACCTGTACCCCCCGATCCTACCGGTAGGGCTGTATCTAGAGCAAGATTAGATAATACTGCTGATGATCCTGATACAATTACTTTTTTCCATGTTGCCATTTAATTCTTTTGTTTTTGTTATTTATTAATTATTGTTATTTATTTATTATACGTATTAAGATTCTCCTATTCCTGCATAAAAGTTACTACCACTATATGCAAACCCTCCATCTACGGCTGTTGGGAGACTTGTAAAATCTCCAAAAGTAATTACGCCTTTATCTGTCGATTTTAGTGCAGTAAAACTAGCGGATTGTATTAAGAAAAAGTCACCTGCTCTACCAGTGTCTTTAAGAAAAGTTGAACTTCCTGTAACTACTAAACTACCTGTTATCTGAGCTGATCCTGTAAATGGAAATGTAGCTACACTACCCCCACTACTTCCAGAATTTTGAGATATAAATTGTACTATTTGATTTTGTGCAGCTGTAAAGCCTAATCCTTCTAATACACCTATATCACCACCATGAAATAAAGGTGCAATTGATGATGTTAAAGTTGTTTCTGATATTGCAAAATTTGTTGTTCCCGCACTTGGAGTAAATGCTGGGGGTTCTGGATA
>Ga0209634_1001507_pt1 | contig 16889 bp, 17 predicted proteins | sample LinPmetageLP40_FD_184043 | JGI IMG/M metagenome (GOLD analysis project Ga0209634, IMG submission 184043) | Marine viral communities from the Pacific Ocean - LP-40 (SPAdes) (version 2) | ecosystem: Environmental > Aquatic > Marine > Oceanic | place: Pacific Ocean | collected 2010-08-26
CGTGTGTATTCAGATAATGTTTCTATAACTTGAAACGCTTCTTTAGGAAAGAAACTGTCTGTCTCACCCCACATAACATAGTCTACCTTCTTACAATAGTTATAGTTTAAATCTCTTCTATAATCTGTGTGTAAATAAAGTTCATCTTTTTCTACAATTCTTGTTTTTACAACGTAACCTAACTCTTTTATTCTATCAACGCCATTATTAAATTTTTCTAATAAACCATTTCTTTTTATTTTAGTATCATCTATTTTTTCAATTTGTTCAGATAGATTAAAGCATAAGTCTATAGTTACGTTATCTTTATTGTTTACAGTCTCTAATAAGTTTACAAGGCCATCTACAAAATCTTTGTACATTTCGATTTCAAAGAACATCACGTGTGTTCCAATTACATATTTATTTTTTAATTCAGTCATTTAATTCTCCATAAAAATGTTCATAGGTTTTTTTCATAAGTTGATTTGTAATTTTATTTTCTTTATTATTTGGTATAGCGTTATATTGATAAACCCAACCAACTTTTGTAAATAATAAATCATCTGTAAGTACTTCTTTTCTATTCATATCATTCATATTAAATTCATACGGTAATAACTTTAAATCTATATTATTACGATGGACTAACATATTAACTGGTGTTTGGTCTGTACCATTAAAAAATGTACTCTGTAATTTAACTAAATTATCTTGATGTGTAAAGTAAAAACTTACTATGTCTTGATAAAATTGTTTGTGTTTTTTATTCACAATTAAAAATCCTGCATCAAAATATTGTTCCCAAGGCATCATATAACCATCAAATATATACTTTGAATAATTTTCAATTCCTCTTAACACCCAATCCCAACTACCATCAAATTCAACGGCACACATTTTATTTTCTGTCATCTCAAAAAAGTTTGGACACTCTGGATGAATTATGGTATCGGCGTCCACCATTAAAACTTGGTCATACTCTACGTCATTAGCATCTAATATATCAAACATATAATATCTCTGCCAACAAATACCCATTTTATCATTTTCTAATACTAAATCATTAAGAACAAATAATTCACAATTGTTTTTTTCACACCATTTTTTCCAACTAGCTATTGAATATTTGTATGAGGCTCGTCTACTACTAGCGTATCGACCATCCCCCTTAATATCAATATCTAACATAAAGACTAAGTTTTTCATATTAACTTTCTCTTTTCCAAAAGTCGTAGATACCTTTATCTAATTCATAGTTAGACCAGAAAAATCGTTTTCTTTTTGGTTGGTGTTGTACCCAATCCCACATTTTAGTAAGTCCTTCTTCTAAATCTATACTGTGTTCAAATCCTAAAAGTTCAACAGACTTATCCCAAGTTGACCATGCATATTTAACTTCGTGTCTCTGTTCTAAATGTTTAGATTTTAAATCTGTTTTAGTAACATTTAATAGAATATCACACGCTTCATTTATTGAATATTCTTTTATACCACCAAGATTTATTATTTGGTCGATACATTTATCATTTTGTGAAGCATTCCAAAGTGGTTCTATTGAATCATCAACATAACTAAACGCTCTTTTTTGTTCTCCATCTCCAAAGATGGTTGGTTGCATATTATTACTAATTTGATACATCCAAATACCTAAAACATTTCTGTACTTATCCCATATGTTTTGGTTTCTACCATAGAAGTTATGTGGTCTAACTATCGTATAAGGTAATCCGTGTTGTTGATATGCTATTTTTAAATCTTGTTCTACAGCAAACTTAGCAATTCCGTATGGGTCAATCGGACATTGTTGTAAGTCTTCGTCAAATGGTGGTTCATATTTATCTCCATACACAGACATTGAACTGGTAAATACAAATCTTTTTACACTATACTGAATACTTTTAGTTATTAGATTTGTTGAAGCTATTAAATTATTTTCATAATTATACTTTCTAATAAACGGACTTAATCCTTCAGCGGCATAAGCTGCAAAATGATAAACTACGTCAGGTTTTTCAGTTTCAAATACCCCACCTACTTTTTCTAAATCAACCAAATCAAATTTGTAAAATTTAACTTTTGAATTTACGTTTTCAATATAACCACCACTTAAATCATCTACACCAATCACCTCATCATCAGTATTCTCGACTATCCAATCAGCTAATCTTGAACCTAATAATCCAGCTACACCTGTAATTAAATACTTCATTCTGTAATTCCTTTGTTAATAATATTAGATATAAATAATATTTCATCCGAACTTAATTTTGGGTTGTTAGGAACATAGAATCCATATTTATCAATAACTGAAACGTTTGGTAGTTTTAATTTACCATAATTTTTGACATAAAATGGTTGAGTTCCCATTGAACCACATATCATTGGTCTGACTTCAACTTTGTTTTCTTTTAATTTTTTGATTATCTCTTCTCTTTTTGGATGTATCACAGGATATGCAAAATTAGAAGTAAATGAATCGGTATATGATTTTGGTTTCCAATAATCATTTTGTATTAAATTTTGATACTGATTATAATTAGATTCTCTTTTCTTTCCCCAATCCTCTAGTTTGTCAATCTGAGTTAATCCTATATACGCTTGTAAATCTGTTGACCTCATATTAAAACCAGAGTAGTAAAATGTATATAATGAATTAAACTCTGTTACATCCCATTCTTTTTGTAATTTAGCTTGAGTTTCTTTACTTAAATCTCTATCCCAACCGTGACTTCGTATTGACAATAACAGTTCATATAAATACTTATCTTCAGTTGAAATTATACCACCCTCTATTGTAGAAATATGGTGACCAAAAAATGTAGAAAAACTTGACATCTTACCAAACGTTCCAAGTTTTTTCCCCTTATATTCACAACCCATAGACTCACAAGTGTCCTCTAACAATATAACATCGTATTTAGAACATAGTTCTATAATCTTTTCCATATCAGGTACTAGTCCTAGTACAGAAACAAACATGAGTACTGATGGTGATTCCTTTATAAATATTTTTTCTAGGTGTTCTAAATCAGCTGATAAGTCTTGAAAATTAGAATCACATAATATTGGTTCTAATCCTAATTGTATTACTGGTGATAAGTCTGTTGCCCAAGCTACAGATGGGACAACAACTTTGTTATTTTTTAAATAATCTCCTTGTTGTAAAGCTGACAACATCAAAAGATTAGCTGATGAACCTGAATTACAAAATACTGAATATTTTCTTCCTAACCATTTAGAAAATTTATTTTCAAATTCTAAAGTTACTGGCCCTTTAGTTAATTTTGGATAAGTTTTTAACCAATCAACTAATCTATCTATATCTTTATTATCAATTGTATCTTTAACTAAAGTTATCATAAACTCTCCGTATTCCTTCTTCGAGTGAAGTAAATTTAAAATCTTTCATTACTGAAATAAGTTTGGACGAATCAACATCTTTTCTATACTGACCATCTGGTTTTGTATTATCATAAACAATTTTTAAATCACCTTTACCACAAGATTCCATTCCTATCTTGGTTATCTCTTCTATTGAATGTACATAGTCTGGTGCAACATTAAAGTTGTCTACCACATCATTATCAATCATATATTTTATGACTCTAGCTAAATCCCCAGCATACATAAATTGTCTTAATGGTTTACCAGTTCCCCATATTTCTACACTATCTTTAGATTCGTGTAACTTCTTAATTAACGCTGATACAAAGTGACTATGATGTTCTTCGTATTTATCGTGTTCACCATATAAATTACAAGGAATTAGGTATGACCATTTTTTATTATGTTGTTTTACATAAGAATCCATTTGGGTAGCCATACATCTCTTTGACATAGCGTAAGCAAAGTTATCAGTTGGTGGTGGGCCATTAAACAATACTTCCTCTTTCATTGGATATGTGTCTACTACATCAGGGTAGATACAAGTACTTAATATAGAAATTACTTTACTTACGTTAAACTGATGGCAATGTTTTAGAACATTAGTATTTATTAAAATATTTTGTTCAAGGTAATCTACTGGATTAGTAATATTATCTAATATACCACCAACTCTTGCAGCTAAATGTATAACAACATCTGGTCTCTCTTTATACATTAATCGATGTGCATTATATGATTCAGTCAAATCATAATCTTTTGATGAAATGTAAGTAGCGTCTGGTAAAATATCTTGTAAATGTTTACCAACCAAACCATTTCCACCTGTTACTAATATTTTCATTATCTATTCCATTTTATGTTTTTTATTTGTTCCATCACCGATTCAGTATCGTGATATTTTCTAACTGTTTTATGAGCATAGTCTACCGCGTTATTAATAGCCATTGGGTTTTGAATGTAATCTCTAATTCTACTCTCTAAAATATTTACGTCATTGGTTGATGTTTCTGGCCATAATAATCTATGAGAACAATTTAATCCACCAATGTTAATAACTCCTAATGCTGCACACTGCATAGCTTGACTACCAGGCATATTACAATCTGGGTCAAGATTAATATGAAATATACAACTAGACCACTTATTTATAAAATCTCTTAATTTAAATTCATTTGGATTAGCTTGTGACTGTGTTCTATATGCTTCAACATCTCTATCAATATATTTTATATTATATTTCTCTGAGATATATCTTGAAAATTGTTCTGTATTACTTCTTCTGTTATGTATTGGTGGTAAATAACAAAATAAAGAAAGTTCTCTTTCTTGTTTATAAAAATTTTTATAAAAATAATCTACGTTCATAGGCATAGTAACTATACTAAATTCAGTTCCTACTTTATTTTGCATATCTCTAAAAACACCCATTTCCATATTGTATAAAACCACAGCATCACATTGTTTAAGAAACTCTATGTGTTTTAAATAACCTGGATAGTCAAACGTAAACGAATTTTGTCCTGGTTGCCAAAGTTCTTTGATATATCCAGCTATTTTAGCGTTAGGATATTTCTTTCTTATTTTTTCTACCGTGCACTCTTCGTAATTTTTCATAACTGTTAAAAAGATAATATCAAAATCAATATCTGGTAACTCTTTATTTTCGTTAAGGTAATCACTCCAATTCAAAAAATAACCCTCTTCAAACATAAATGGAAATTGCCAATTAAACAAAAAAGAAGCACCATTTTTACTATCAACACTAAATGTTTGGTAATATGGAGTGTTATCTTTTATAGTTAAAGCTTCATCCTTATGTACATACCAAGATTCTATCGAAGTAGCATCACATATCCAAGCGAATTTTTTGTTTATTTTTTTCATCTTAACTTAATAACTCCAATAATTTGTTATTAATTGTTTTTTTAATTTCATCATCAATATCTGGTTTTATTAAATTAAATTGTTCATCTGATAAAACATAATGACCACATATTTTTATTAACTCTTCTTTATTATCTTTTGGTATAAAATCTTTACTAACCCATTTTTCCCACCGTTTTGAATCGTAACAAATTTTATACCATCTATCTATAAATGTATCATCACCATTATCTAAATAAACAAGGGTCTCTAATTGTCCAAACTCTGGTGCTATATTAATTGAATCTAATCCTAAATCAAATCTATCTTTATATTCTTTACTTGATAAATAATCTCCGTTATGTTCCTTACTCTTCTTACCAAACTTTTTACAAACCTTTACCATATCTTCTAACCTTTTTGGATTAAAAGTACCAGTGTTTTTTTGTTTTCCCAAATCTAATCCTACACCTGATTGTACAACAGCATATTCAATATTTTCAAAGATATTACTTGGTAACTTATATTCTAAATTATGTAATAAGTTTTCTAACTCACTTACCTCAAATCTTCTTATAGATTCTTCTGTACCTACTTCAAATTTTATCATTGGATTTTTCCAATAGATATATTTTATACAGGAAACAACTTCTTCAACTCCTTTTTGAAAATCTTGGTAAACTTTCCAGGGGTCTACATGAATAATACTAAAATTTTCTGCATCGTGTTTGTATGATTTTAGTCCATCATCATATTCATAACCTTGACCAACACCGCCGTGGTCTCTCTCTATAATAACTCTACCATTAACATATTCAGAAAATTGTTTGGTTGTCCAGTTATTTACATACCCACCATTGTAATCAACTTGTCTTCTTGATGGTATAAATCCTATTTTGTTACTTCCCAATTCTAAAATAGTATCAACTACGTTTTTACTCATTGGGCCGATGAAATATTTAATCAATTTTTACTCCTGTATAAATTTTAAACTGTTCTTTTGCCTGATATAATGCAATCTCTCTCCCAGCATCTGTATGTGGTCTACCATCTATTAAAAAATTATCAGTATTTACATCAACGGGTGTTGCATTAAAAATAATTTTATCTTCAAGTTCTTCTAGTATATTCCAATTTTCTCGTGTAATAACCTCAAATCCAATATTCATAACATCACACGTGTATTGAACTGCTTTACTAAAACCACCGTTACCCATAATATATATTGAATCAAATCTTCTTATTTCAAAATATTTTTTTACACCAACCCAATCTGTATTATATCCCTTTAAATAACCATCTTTGTTTACTACCGTGTTAATAGAACCAATCTTTCTTGCTGAATCTTCTACTTCATCAACATAATCTAATGCTTCAATCTTAAATGGCATACTTAAAGCAAATCCTTTTATACCAAGAATCTTTACAGCTTCTATAGATTTTTTAATATCATCTGAATAAAAAGATTTATATATAGCATTCATATTAAGTTCTTTAAATTCACTATTAAAGAATATACAACCATTATTTCCTGGATTAGACGAAAATGAACAATATATTTTAGTTTCTTTATTAATCATTTAATTCTTGTAGCATTTCTTTTGACTTAAAAAATAATAAATCACCAAATTCTTTTTCATGCAATGGAGCCATATTCAAAAATATTAAAGTTGTTATTAACTTAACCTTATCCAAATCATAACCATTTTTTGTAATCCAATTCTCATAAATAGGTTTGAACTTATTCAATATAAGTTCTGATTTATATTTATACTCCACAACTTCACCATCAACATAACAAGAAAAATTACTACTATCCTTCATCAATTTATATGACATTAAAATCCCACCATACATTTTAGATAAATCATAATAAACATCACCCACATTACCTCCGGCGAAATCTTGTCTCCAATCTAACATATAAAAGTTATCAGTGCCATTATATACTACGTGGTCTAAATGAAAGTCTCCGTGAAATACTTTTGTAGGAATACCGTCACAAATTCTATCCCAATCAAAGTTTTTTAATAATTTATCAATAGTATTCGTTTTAATAGTATTAACTATATGTTCTTTCTCAAATGAATCATCTCTACTATCAAGAAACATATCTAGTCTACTCATAGTTTTATCATAATAAAATTCTTTACATATTTCTGTAAAATTGTTATCTACATCAATTTTCTTCCATAGATTTTTATTAGCAAAATCTAAAAATCTTTTCCAAATTTCCAAATCCTCATAATCATATAATACTTCACCATCAACCCAGTCGTATGAATATAAATTTTTACCTGTAAAATTTAATGGTGGTACTAGATTAGATAACTCATCAACTCTACTTATTCTATTTTTTATGAAATTTTTATCTGAGGATAATTTAATAAATTTATTATTAATCTTATATAAAAATTCACCGTTAACTTTTGGAATACTGTATACCTTACTATCTTTAAATATACTTTTAGCTTTTATATAGTTATCAACAGTTCCTACATCGTACCAATCAAATCTCTTAACTTTCATACTTGAATATTTACTCAAATCGTAATACGCACTTACTATCTCACCACTATCTATATCCAACTCATTCCAAAATGTTTTATAATCATAAACACTAGCTAAACCTATAAATGCATTATTATAACCTTTTTTATTTTTATTTTTTAAACTAATAGCATTATCCTTATCTACATCAACTGTAGCATATAATTCAGGAATACCAGTTGGATAAACACCCAACCAATTACTATCTAATATAGGTAATTCATCAGATATAATTGTATCTGCAGTTACCCAAATAAAGGGTCGTTGTAAATATTCCTTACATTGGTTTATAGAATAGGCTGGACCTGTTCCCACACCTTCATAGTTATCAACTTCAACAAATTTAAATATTCTTTCTGGATGTGCGGCTTGACAATATTCTCTAACCATATCTCCTTTATGACCTAGAGCAACAACTACTTCATATTCTTTTGGTGTCTTTTCTATCATATGTGTTATAATAGCTTTATTGTCTAATGGTAATAATCCTTTATTGATGTGTTCTGAAAAATTCTCTAATCTACTACCAATTCCTGCCGCTAATATACATAGGACGGGTTTCATATGTTCGTGTTTTATTTTACCACTATCTCTACCAGAATCATCTGAAATTCTAATCACATCATCAACTTCAGGGGTAGAAACTTCTTGTAAAATTATATCACTTATTGCTATGACTCTATGTTTCTTTGGTGGTTCTACAGTAAAGAAATCACCAGCCTTTATTATTTTCTTCTCTACTACACCTTCATCATTTTCTAACCAAAGTTCTGCAGTACCTTCAATTATATAATTTGTTTCTAATTTATGTTCGTGGTATTGATAACTTGTTTTTGTTCCAGCATTAATGTATATTCTTTTATAACAATATTTATCATTTAACTCTAACCACTCTTCTTTTCCCCACGGTTTATATACAGTTTTCATTAATTATTCCTTTATCTCTTTCTAAATTAATCGCGTATGCAGTATCTCTATCACTATTAGGTTTTCTATCATTTATAAGTATTCGGTCACCACCCCCAAAACCCATAATTAATTTATCATAAAAAATACCAACTTTTTGTAACTGTTTAATAGTGGGTTCTCTTAAACTTTCTTTTCTACCTGTAGTTATTACTAAACAATATCTATTTGAATCAATACGTTTCAAAAAATCTTTTACTCCAGGTAATACTTCTAACTTATATTCAGGTGAAGTTAATACACTTACATCGCCGGGATGTTTTACAAGTGTTCCATCTAAATCACAAAATATTGTTTTTGGTTTACTCATATTTTATTTTCCTTCCAATTCTTTTAATACTTTTTCTCTATCTAAATTTCTATATCTAAAAATATCATAATCAACCTCTCTAACATTTTTACCTGTATTTGAATTCCAATCTGTCCAACAACTAAATGATTTACTAATAATATCATCTGACAATAATCCAAGTTTGGATAAATGCCAAACCATTAAAAAGTGATGAGATATAGTATTCCATTGTGGACATTGACCTGGTAAAGTGTATTCATCTAAGTGTTCAAACATAGTAGCATAATATTTCATCCATTTTGAATTTGAAGTGAATATGTGGTCTAAAATTTCAGGTGCATTTGGCCAACCGTAATCCATTCTATCAATATGATATGGTATGTGAAATTGATTAGGGTCAAGTGTTTTATCAAAATTCATTGGTTTATTCCAACACATATCAAAACGAGCGTTAATAACTAAATCGTACTCAAAGTTATTTTCTACTTCGTATTCGGTTACTAATTTCATAACCTCTTTATATCCATACCATCTACTCTTATGAGCTATAACTCTCTTATCATTCTTACCCAATAAGTGTACAGGTATATCAAAATCTTTCTGTGGTTCTAATTTTAATTTTACTGGATTTAAACACGTTTTAAAGTCATCTTCAAAGTTTGTATGCCAACTAAACACAAAAATATCTATATCATTGTGTTCTCTAATATTTTTATCAATTAAATCACTAACATATCTTAAAATTAATCTTGAATCTTCATCGGATGAACCAACATAGTTTTTACCAGTAAATCCACCAATTAATCCGTTCATTGTATATGCAATTTTCATACCGTACAAATAACTCCTTCTCTATCATTCATACACCAACCAGATTTAGTTAAAAACCCTGAGTTTTCACCGATATATTTTTGTATCTTTAATTTATTTGTATTAACCATTTCATCTATAGCTTTTCTAATACTTGTATTATTTGGATTACCGTGGTCATCTAATATAATAATGGGGTTATCAAAATAATTAAGTGCTTTTTCTATATCAAATAATATTTGAGGATACTCGTGACTAGCATCTATAAATACAACATCACATTCTGGATAATCCCAAGTATCAGTAGCTACATTTGATACTTGATATGTAATATTATCACAACCTTCACACCTTTTTTTAGCTAAATCTAAATTACTCTGTTTCCAATCTACAGCGTGAACTTTTTTAAATATTTTACTGAAAATCTTTGTTGTATCACCGTGACACGCTCCTAACTCAACCATTGTCATTTCTTTATATTTATCTTCACTAAAGTATTCTATTAAATCTTTCTTAAATTTTCTTGATGTTGACAATCTGAAGGCATCTTTATGTCGTACAGAATTTAATAAAAACTCGGTATCATCAAGGGTATAGTTATTCTTAACAAGTTCCCAAGTCTGGCGCATTAAAGAAGTTCTTTGGTCTTTTGGTATACCATTAAACATCCAATTGTTAGCGTACTTTATAAAAAATGGTGTCGTATCCTCATTTAGTTGCCAGTTGTGTGATAACATTTCTTTTCTATGTAAGTGTGAGCACATCCACAGAGCTTGTGGTAGGAACTTTAAATCAACATTATTTTTTTGTACCCAATAATTAATTGGTGTTTGGTCATTACCCTTACGGACAGTCTCATCTTGTAATTTAATAAAATCTGTCTTGTTCTCTATGTAAAAACTTTTTAAATTTTGAAATAAATCTCTATGTATTTCATTAAATACCATAAAACCAGACCTAAAATATTTAGTTGAATCTAATTCAAAACCATCAAAGAAATCTTTGTAACCAATAATACTATCGCGAGTCCAACTCATATTATCAATATCTCGTGTGACTGTAAATTTTCTATCTGTCAATTCAAAAAAATTAGGACAATCCCACTTAACCATAACAGTACTATCTACTAGTGCAATCTGGTCGTAATCAATACCTCTTCGTTCTAATTCATCGAAAACAAATATAGCTTTTTGCCAATTAATTCTATACTCGTGTAAATCTTGTTCAACTGGTTCTTCAAATGGAACAAACAAGACATCATTTTTCTTACACCAAAATTCCCAAGTTTTTCTTGAGTACTCAAAGTAATCAAAGTTACCATACTTGTCACTATGGTCTTTATTTTTTACCGCAGGCCACCAAATTACATTTTTCTTCATTGTAAGACAACCCCTTGTTTTATTTTAGTATCACACTCGTATTCATTCACTAATAAACTTCCATCGTTTAACTTTATAATAAATTTATTAGTATCTTCCATAACCCTAATGACCTCACCCAACTGATATTCGCTAAAATCTAATTGATTATCAAAAGGAACGGCATTCCATATTGTAACTTTCATATCACCACACATAAGAAACGCACCTGGAAAAGGTCTACTCACACCTCTGATTAAATTATATGTATCTCTAACACCTAAAGTTAAATCTATTTTTCCATCTCTAGGTGACCTCTTAGGAAAAAAAGTTTCCTCAATATTGTCTTTTTGTGGAAATAATTTTATGTCATTATTTTTATAATCATTGATTAATTTACCAACTTCATTTTTGGTAACAATTAAATCTTTTTCTTTAATTGACTCTATAGTATCCCAATCATTTATTTCAAACTTTGTTGTGGAATAAATCAAACCACTATCCGCTTTAGCAACATACTTAAAAAAATTAAAATACACTTGTCTAAAATCTCGAATGATTGACCAATTAAGTGGTGACCTACCTTTTCCATAAGGTAACCCTAATGGACTAGCGTGTGTTCCAAAAACTCCTTGTTTAAATTCATTTAATATAGATTGTGGTATTATTCTTTGCCAACCATAACTTATACCAATATCAAATTCATTGTTTTGAAAAAATTCTTTACAAGATTTTAAGGTATAATCATCAGTAGAGTAACACTCTATATTATTATCATTAGCTGTACCAATTACGTCACCTTTACCTGCGATATTATACGATTTGTTATCGTTTACTGTTACTACCAAGTCTATGTCATCTTTAAATTTATTTATTAAATATGAGGTTGATAGTTTAGCTCCAAATACTACTACTTTATATTTCAAGACAATAACTCCTGTGGAAACGTGTTGGTTTCTGTATTCATAGAATTTACCAACTCATCATTTCGTTCCCTAATTAAAGTAACAAAGTTACCATAATTATCACCACCACTATCTGACCACGAAAACGGATGAGTTAACAATTGTAATTTATTAATTTTTGAAAAGTCAAAATCTAATGGATATCCATATTTCCATTTATGATTTGAATCAGCTAAATATAATATTTCTAAACTTTCTGGTTTATCTTCAAAGAAATGAAAAAACTTTTTATCATAACAATTAATTTTATTATCTAATTCAACATAACAATTTAGGTATTCTTTTTTTGGTCTATGGAATGCAAATCTATCAATTTCAAATCCGTAACAATCCTCAAGTATGTTTATATCCCTCATAATGTAGTCTTTTAATGTGTCTAACTTCATCGAGGATGGAGGATTCTGGTGTAGTCCAATATGGTGACCTAACTCTTTAATCTTTGAAATCAAATCTATATTTTTTTCTGATAATGCGTTGTATGTATTATTTCTGACTTGAACAGTATATGTAGATACTACACCTAACTCTTTTTCAATTTTAGCTAACTTATACGCTCTATCAATTGAAAATTCTATATCGTGACGTAGTATACAAAACCTTTCTGTATTGTCCTTAACATCTTTATAATCTACTATCGGTAAGTTTTGTTTAACTATTCCGATTAAATTTTTAAACTCATTGTAACTAAACACAATCTATTCCTCTGTTATCTTCTTTACTAAGATACCATAGTCAAAAAAGTATAAATAATCTATGTTAGTTCCTAAGAAACAATTTATAGCATGCTCTGGTGTTTCTACAATAGGTTCTCTATCATTAAAACTTGTGTTTAGTACAATTGGAACGCCAGACTTCTTAAACCATTTACTAATAAATCTATGATACCATTTATTGTCATTTTTGGATACAGTTTGTAATCTAGCAGTACCATCAAAGTGTAACACAGCTGGAACTTTATCTTTCATATCTTCTTTAAATTTCAAACAGAAAGACATATATGGACTATCAATATCCTTATCAAACCAATTACTAACCTCTTCTCTTAATATTGATGGTGCAAATGGTCTATACCATTGTCTATGTTTTACTCTTTCATTAATCTTATCTTTCATTTCAGAACTTCTAGGGTCAGCTAAAATACTTCTGTTACCAAGAGCTCTACGACCTGACTCAGAACCACCACCGTATACTGATATTATATTTTGTTCATATAGTAAATCTACTACATTATCGTCATCAACTTGTTCAGTAGTTATTTTGTCTGAAACTTTATCTAGTTCAAACCTCACGGTTTTCTCATCGTATGTCTCACCTAAATAAGTTGGACTACTGTCACTCCACTTTACTCTATCATTTCCCAATTCATTATGATATATATATTGTGCAGCTCCTATTGGTAATCCAGCATCGTATGGAACTGGAGGAGTATAAATATTATCAAAATCAAACCAATCATACAACTTAGTGATAGCTACACAGTTTAATGATACACCACCAGATAAACATAGATTTTTAGTATCATATTGTTTTAAAGCATTACCTACAACTAACTTCAAAGTATCTTCTGTCCATTGTTGTAAACCAGCTGCTATATCAAATTTTGTTTGTTCTACTTCTTTTTCATCCATACCTATAAACACAGTTTCATTTAAGAATTTGTAAAGAAGGTCTACGAAATAATAACCAGGTGCCAAATCTTGACCAATTTCAGCTAAGTCTATCCATCTTCTAAATCTCTTTCTGTCTCCAAGAGCTGCCATTGCCATAACACTACCAGCCTGATGTCCGTGTGGATGACCAGTATTTAGTCCAAAAATATCTTTTGTAAACCTAGACCAAATGTTACCAATATTTAATTTATCTTGTGGTATTATATCAATCTCTTCTATCTTAGTTCCATTACCTCTCCATATAGTAGTACAAGTCTTTTGACCATTTAATTCTATACCACCACCATCTAGTGTAACTATGAGTGCTTCATCAAAATTACTTGAATAAAAAGCATTAGCGGCGTGAGCTTGGTGATGACCTACCGCATACAAATCTTGATTAAAATCATCACTAACTTTAACACAACTTTTACTACCAGCTTTAAATGACTCTAAAGGTGAACACGTAACCCAATGGTCTATACTATCTTCATCTACATATACCTCTTTAAATAACTTGAAAGAATCACCCTTTGGTTCTTTTTCTCTAGTATATCTCTCAAGTTCAGCGTGAATTGTTGGAACTCCATCCTCTAATACACAAAAAGAAGAATCGTGACCATTCCATAATCCTGATATTTTCATATAACTCCCTTACTATATTCTAATTAAATTTTTAAACATATTATATAACTCTGTTCTTAACTTTGTTCTATATTTTCTACCGAGATAGATGGTAACTCTTTGAAAGTATCATACAGATGTAGTGCTAGATTTTCGTGTGAATATTGTTTTTTAAATTGTTTTCTCATATTCTCAACTAAGTATGGTTGTAACTCTTTATAGTTAGATAAAACATAATCTATTTTTTCTTCTACATCTGACCAATCATATTTACAAGAAATGTAAGTCTCACCGTCTTCATAAACAAATGGTTTAGAATATATGTAATCCATATCTGGTTTAATTAAAACAGAACCAAATTCTGCAGCTTGTATATCTCTAACGGCCATTTCTCCATAACCTATTGGAGCCATAATTATTTTTGAATTACGCATATTTTGATAAAATTGATGTTCTGGTATACGAACACCAGATTCTCTTCGTACAATATTATAATCTGTTTTTTCTAACTTCTCTAGTAATATTCTACGATGGTCATCGTACTGAATATTGGTATTAATGTTGTGTTCAGGGATTGCTTTTTCTCCCCAACTAAACATACAAGAAATATCGTATTCTTTATTAGAATCATAACGATACCAAGTGGGTGTCCAAGTTCCTAACCAATTACAACCAGTTAATTTCATTTTTGGTTTTAATTCATCTATATCTGGAACTGAGTACTCACCCTCTCCCCAATACATTCTACCATTTAACCAACCTTTTTTATATAAATCAAAATCTTTTAGATATGAATTTTTTAAAAACAATAAAGCGTTTGATTCTCTAAATACATCTATAGTACCAATCAAAGATGTAGCATCTTGACCATCTACAATCATATAATCACCACCGAGTTTAGACAGAAATTCTAAACCGTTGTCTATTGATTCTCTTAATGATTTTTTCTTATCTATTATACTAGCCTGTGCAACCCAAGCATAGTCATAATCATCTGAACGTGTTAGTTCAAATCCACAGTCTCTTAATACGTTTTTAGCCATAACAAATGGACGAAACGTGGTTTCATTTCTGTGGGTTTCAAATTCTACTAATTTAATTTTTATCATTCATTACCTTTTCTTACTAATAAGTCTCTACTAAAATTATCAATATAAAACATATTCTGTTGTTCTTGTTTTTGTATTGTCTTGGGATGATACAAACTTAATTCTTCATGTGGTGGAAGATGTGCATATGTTTTACAACCTGTAATAAGTTCGTGTAGTGGTCGAGTCCACCTAATACTTTTATCCCTACGAAATACTCTAGCTTGATAGTCAGGATAATTTACCCAATTATTCTCTGTAACTCTCCATCCCCATTTTTGAATATGTTCTTGTGTCATACCTTCAACTGTATTTACACGAGGTATCCAAATCAAATCAACATTATCATTCATTTCTATTATTTGTTTAAGTTGCTCTAATAATGTTTCGTGTGGATATTCATCAGCATCTATATGAAATATATAATCACCGGTTGATTTTTCTATAACTGAATTTTTGTGTTCTGCAAAGTTACCATCAAGTTTTCTGTTATATACTATGATGTCTTTTATTTTATCTACATCATCACTCGCATATTGTTGAACCCAACTTGTTATAACATCTTGTACTTTTTCATCGTTCCCATCAACACAAATAACTATCTCATCTTCTTTATCTGTTTTATGTATTAGTATTTGTAATAACTTATTTAACTCATCAGCTTCATTGTGAACTGTAATACCATAACTTATTTTCATTTATAACTCTATACTTCCTCTTCCTTTACAGTTTTAGAATACTGTTTTACTTTTTCTACTATTTCTTTCGCCTCTGAAGTTGACTCTGGCTCTTTAGTTAAAAACTCTACAAGTTCTTTTGGTAATTTTATTGGTTCTAAAAATACTGCAGATTTTTTAGCCTCATTATAATCATATGTTCTATATACAGAAAATTGATTAAGCTTCTTTTTTATTCTATTATATACACGTGGTGTAGCCCCACGAGGGCCTGCACCTTGTATAACTACTTTAATTATCTCGTTCTTATCATCAACTACCTCTATTTCTCCAACTTGTTCTAACATAGTTACAAGTAATGGTTTATTTTTAATTAATGGTATAGTACCTTGTTCTTCTAACTTTAACCCAACTAAATGAAAAGTTTTAGTTTTATCTTTTCGTGTATACGGTATTCGAGGGTTCAAAACAAGTAAAGTAGTTAATTGAGATACTGGTTTATTACCTTTATATCTAAATGATATGATATCTCCAGCAGTAACCTTACCCCAAGTATATACTTGTTTAGACATTATAGATTAAGGTCTTTCGTTATTCCCATTTCCTTACAAGCTTCTAAGAATTGATTTTTTTCAAAAGTTTTAGCGTTTTCAACATCAAGTCTTTTATCATGGTTAT
>Ga0209634_1001508_pt1 | contig 16886 bp, 9 predicted proteins | sample LinPmetageLP40_FD_184043 | JGI IMG/M metagenome (GOLD analysis project Ga0209634, IMG submission 184043) | Marine viral communities from the Pacific Ocean - LP-40 (SPAdes) (version 2) | ecosystem: Environmental > Aquatic > Marine > Oceanic | place: Pacific Ocean | collected 2010-08-26
TCGATGCTTCAACAGCGTGTCATACACTTCAGTATAAAGGTAGTTAATACTTTTAGAAATCCCGTGGTGGGGGCAACTCCACCACACTTTTTATAGGAAAATATATGGCAGATTTAGTTACATTACAACAATACAAAGATTTTGCAGGACTAAAAAGTCTAGAGCATGACGCACGTATAAATGTAGTAATCGACAGTGTTTCCCAACTCGTCAAAAGTTATTGCGGTACTAGTCTTATAGACTACGCTAGCACTAACAAAGTAGAGTATAAAACAATAAAAGATTCAATAGTAGAAACTATAATACTAGAAGAATCTCCTTTGATACAAGTAGTATCAGTACAAGAAAGAACAAGTCAAGCAGAAGCATACGTTACACTAATTACAGAAAATTCTGACAGTAGTGGTAAATATGAATATGTTGTTAATGATGAATCAGATAGTATAACAAGAACAAATAGTACAGGTAATAAGTACTGGGCCAAGGGTGTAAAATCAGTAAAGATTACTTATAAAGCAGGCTATACAAGTACTCCTCAAGATTTAAGACTAGCAGTGTATGATTTAATTAAATACTACATGAAAGATGAAAGAAAAGAAAGAATGTCTATATCAGGAGCTACAGTAGAAAATCCACTATCTTCAAGTTTAGCAGGTAATATAGGATTCCCAGACCATATCAAAAGAATATTAGATATGTATAAAATTCATAGCTAGTGTCAACAGCATCACAAAATGCTTATATAAATGACTTATATAAACTACTTAAGGCTGGTAGCAGAACAACACTAGATAAGTATTACAATAGTCAACCTTGTAAATGTACAATAGATAGAGCCGAATTATATAATCAAATATTAGGTCAGTGGAAAAAAACAAATGACAAAGAGCCTAATGAAACAGTTAGGAGTATGTTTAATGATATTACTAATGATGTTATGGACTCTTGGTTTAAAATTGCATCAAAAGGGCAGGGTACTGGTCCAACAATAATAACAGACCCAATAGGTTCAGGAAGAGCTCAACTTACAACAGAAACAAATACAAAAAGTAGAGTAGTATTTAAAATATCTGTAGGTACAGGAGGCTCAAGAAAAGGTAAGAAAGGTGGTGGAAATAAATCTGGAGTATCTGATAACTTTAAAATATTTAAAAGAAATAATGCAAAGATTTGGAAAGAAGTAATAAACAAACCAAAATATGAAAAATTATTTCAAGGATATACAAGAAATATAGGTGAAGGCGAAACTAATAAAACAGAACAAAAAACTGGTGATTTAAGACAGCTAGTAGATATAGGACACGTTGAGGCTATAGGCTCTGTAGGAAAAGCAGAACTTGGAGTTGGTATAATAGATGGTATGTTGGATATGGACAACATAACTGAGACAGAAAAATCAAAACTTAGACAAGTAAGAGATAGAATACTTAGCCTTGAATTTAATATAAATGTAACTTGGAAGATAAATGAAAAATCCGGAATCTTGGAGTTTAAAGAAGAACAATCTTATGTACTAGAATCTGCTGATAAAAACAGAGGAGAAAATAAGAAAACAGAAATCGACGCTCAAAAAGAGGTTGATGAAGTAATGAGAGAGATTTTAGAAATCTTTGCTGACGGACAAGGCGCTAATACTATTGTAAATAGAAAAGGCTCCCCAAGTATGATAGATATGGTAGGAGATATGATTGTGAATACTCCAATTAAAAGAAAAGCATATAAATCAAAAACAGCTGTTAATTTAACAAGATATAAACCAGTAATTAGCAAAGTAAAGAAAAGTCGTAGAACAAGTAAGAAAGAAAAAGTAATAAACTCTATGGGAGGAAGCACTTCTTTTAGTTTAGATAAAGACATGGCTGTGGTTACTCCTAAGCCTAAAAAAGCAGATAAAGAAAAAGGAGATACAGTTAGTCCTGAAGAGTTTGCCACCAGTATGGCAGCAACTGTAAAAATAAAAGCCGCAATTAACAAAAGGTTACCTGCGCAAATAAGAAGAAACATGGGAAGACCTGCGCTGAATAATATAACAGGCAGATTTAGTAATTCGGCTTTAATTGAAAGCATTACTCCCGCAGCAAAAACATTACTAGTTAAATATACATATAGACTAGACCCTTATGAAACTTTTGAAAATACAGGAAAAAGAAAATGGCCTAGTGGCTATAATCCAAAACCTTTAATTTCAAAAAGTATTCGAGGATTAGCACTAGAAATGTTTAAATTAACTAATTTAACTACTAGGAGAGTATAATGACTAATACATATAGAACAGCAAGAAGTAAAGTCGTAGAAGCACTAGTAAAAAAACTACAATTAATTGATGGGAATCACCCCTTCAATTCAAACATTTTTGAAAACTGCCATGGAGGTATGGTCTTTTTAGATGAAATCCAAGAGTTCCCGAAATTATGCGTGGTAGCTGGAGATGAAACTAGACAGTATCAACCAGGAGGTTTCAAATGGAGATTTTTGACTTTAGATATAAGAGTTTATGTCGAAAACCAAGAAGACCCACAGGAAGTCTTGTCTCTTTTAATGGAAGACATTGAAAGAGTAGTAGACGATAATGATATGCTAACTTACGACGATACTGTAAGTCCAGCATTAACAACAACTTCCTTAACGGTAAGTTCAATGTCCACAGATGAAGGTGTTTTAAAACCACTAGGAATCGGAGAAATGACACTATCGTGTAGGTATTAAAACGAAATTACAAGCAGATAAACGTCTAGCTAAGTACTTTCAAAGTAAAATAATAGGAGAAAGCAAATGGCTTTAAATCTATCGAGAAATACCAAAGTATTCGTCAGCTCAGTAAATGGAGTTGGTGCTACTGGTGGAGTGAAAACTGCACACGTAACTACTGCGGGAACAGGATATGCTGTAGGCGATATCGTAACACTAGGAACAACTTCTAGTAACGGTACTGGCTTTAAGTGTATAGTTCTTAGCATTACAGGTAGCGGAGCAACTGGACCGGTTGCTACTATTGGTATCCCTAATAACTTTAGGGGAGCAGCGTTCGTCGAAGACGAGACTGCAACAGAAACTGCTGTAGAAAACTACGCAGGAACAAATAATTCTGGAGCATCAGGACTAGTAGTAACTGTCGATTCAGTCGCAGGTACAACAACAACAGATGGTACAAGAATAGGAACAGGAAGGTTCAAAGGAAACGAAGCTACTTGTAATACATTTAGAATTGGTGTCTTAGACGGATACAGCTTCTCACAGGGAAGTGATTCTACTGATGTAACAATTAGTGAAGCAGGTTCTACACCAAACAGGGGTTCAAAAAGATTTAATGACTCTTTACCACCAGCAGAATGGTCTTTTGCAACATATGTAAGACCTTTCAAACATGGTGACTTAAGTTGGAGAGCAAACGGAACTTTTGATATGGTAGAAAATATTCTATGGTCAGCTTTAGCTGGTACAGGATTATCAGATGGTTCTGGTTCAGCAGTAGACACAGGAACAGATGCAGCAACAGGTGCATTATGTGACTTTGAAGAATCAAATGTCCATGAACTTATGAAACTAAACTTGTATTTTGCACTAGAAAATACAACTTACAGGTTAAACGAAGCACAAATTAACCAAGCAGAAATCGATTTTTCAATCGATGGTATAGCTCAGATTTCATGGTCTGGTAATGCTACTACTATTGACCAAATCGGAGAAGCTATAGAAGACCCTTCTAAACATATTATTCAGGGTACTTCAGAAGCAACACCAACGAGTTCTAATGTAGATACTCATGCAGAAACATTTAATTATGCTGATGCAACTGGCCCAAGTGACGCAGATTACTTAAGAAATAAACTTTCAAGTTTGTATCTTGATGCCGATGTACAGGGTGGTGGAGCAGCTTCAGGTGGTTTAGACAATAAAACTTATGATATCAACATCACAGGTGGTTCTATAACTATCGCAAACAATGTTACTTATGTAACACCAGAAACTATTGGTGTTGTAGATAAGCCTATTGGCTCATTTACAGGTGCTAGGGTTATTAGTGGTTCTTTAACCATGTACCTTGATACCAAAGCTAATGGTTCTAATACTTTATTAACAGACTTATCAGCAGCTTCTGACTTAGTATCTAACACATTTGACATGAGGTTATTTATGGGTGTATCAGGAGCAGTTGGAGCAGATAATGACGCAATGCAGGCAAATGACTTTACAGCACCAGGTGTTGAATTTAATATGCCAAGATGTCATTTATCCGTACCTACTATTGAAGTAGGAGATTTAATCTCAGCTTCTCTAGAATTTGCAGCTCAAGGAACATCTTTACTTACAAAAGATGAAATAAAAGTAAAATACTTAGGCGCTACTACGCATACTCAGGCAGGGTATAACGAGGCTTCTACAAGAGTAGTTTAAGTATAAATGTCACATAGTTTTCTCAAGGAGAGTAAGCTATTTATAGTTTATGGCGGTAACAAGTATAGAATATATACTAATACCGCCTTGAACTTTTCTCAATCATTTGCGGAAGAGTCGTACCCAGTAAAGACTTTGCACACTCAATCAAAAATGGCAGAAGGAACAATAATTAACAAAGCCAACCCGGCTTCTTTTAATTTCGGAGTACCTCTAACAGCAGAGAAAGACGAGTCTTTGGTCATGGACCTCATAGCAGATTTAGTTGCTACAAGTGATTCTGATATAGAAACACAACAACTAAAAGCATTTGATATGTATGTTCAGACTGGAAGCGCTACCTTTAAAGTAGCAAGCTGCGTTATAACAAATGCCACCTTTTCTCTTAACCCAAGAGAACAGTTTACGGTAGATGTTGAAGGACAAGGAATTAAATTAAGTAGAGTAGGTAATGCAAGTTATACCATACCTGGAAGTCTTCAATCTGAATCTTCCACAAGAACTCCACTACTAGTATATCCAGCAGTATCAATAGATAGCTTAAGTATGAATAGCATACTAAGTGTAGTCGTACAGATACAAAATGATATAGAATGGACACCATTTGAAACCTTACATAGCAGCTTATCAGTTACTAATTCTAGTAATGCTATGTTTCCAAGTGCGTATACGGTAACGAATAGAATGGTCTCGGGGAACATTCAACAATACCAAACTGATAATAATATAACACAATTTGATGATTTTAGTACTAATAGTAATATGATTATAACAGGAAAGAAAGCAAGTAATAATAGTGATTTTTGGAAAATAACTTTAAATCCATGTATGTATACAGCTAGAATGACAGCTGGTAATATATACACTCAAACTTATGACTTCCGTTCTGTAAGCGATACTACTATAGCAACTCAAATATCAACATATTCATAGGAGAATATAAAACATGGAACTTAAAAGCCTATTGGTTGACAGTAAAACAACCTGGGTAGAATTTCCTGGACTCGACGGATTTGAAGTCGAACTAGCAAACCTATCCCGAAAAGAACTCGTAGCATTACGAAAAAAATGCACACAAAATAAATTTAACAGAAAAACCAGAGCTTTTGAAGAAAGCTTAGACGATGAAAAGTTTGTAAAAGAATTTAGTCAACTAACCGTAAAAGGTTGGAAAGGACTTCAGCTTGGTTATTTAGAAGATTTACTACTAGTAGATTTAAAAAATCAAGATGCAACAACTGAATTAGACTTTTCAGAAGACAACGCTCTACAACTAGTAGAAAACTCATCTGAGTTTGATAACTGGCTCAATGAGGTAGTCTTTGACTTAGAAAATTTTCGTACAGGAAGCAAAGGAAAAAATAAAGAAGAAGTTAGCGACGTTTCTTGACCACGAAAGATTAGGTATGAATAAAGACCAGTACTTACGTATGGTCGAGCAAATGAATGAAGAGATAGATTGGGATAAATGCCCTCCAGATTGGGAAGATTTCCCACTATCAGTTCACAACGCTATAAACATATTTCATACCTTAGGTAGTAAAGTAATGCCTGAAATAGGCTATACTGGTAAAGATTATACTTTATTAGAACCACTACTTGAAAGTTATCAAATAAAAGAACAAATAGAAAAAGACTGGATATTCGAATTACTAATACTTCTTGATTCAAGAACATTAGAAGAATCACAAAAAGCAATTAAAGCTGAGTATGATAAAATAAAAAGAAAGTAAAAATATATGGCAAATGATAAAGTAGTATTTGAGATAGTAGCAACCGCAAAGGGTGTAAAAATAACTCAGAAACAAACCGATGATTTAACAAAGTCAACGGATAGGGCTGACAAGTCCACAAAAAAGCTATCAAAAACACGTGATTCCTACAATCGTAGGGAAAAAGGTGCGGCAGGTATATCGTCAAATTCTACTAAAAACTTCTCTAAAATGCAACAAAGCATTGATGGAGGAGGAGGCTCTGGTGGTCTAGTAAGAGCTTATGCATTATTAGCAGCTAACGTTTTTGCACTTAGTGCTGCTTTTGGTATACTATCTCGTTCTGCTCAGATAACCACACTAACAGAGTCAATGACTCAATTAGAAGTAGTTTCTGGACAATCTATACGTAAAGTAGCAAGAGACTTACAAGAAGCTTCAGGTTTCGGTTTAGATTTTGCAGAATCTTTAAGGTCAACTTCATTAGCTATGAGTGCCGGATTTGATACTAGTACAATTTCTGAACTAGGTGAAGTTGCAAGAAATGCAGCGGTATCTTTAGGTAGACCTATGGGAGATGCTTTAGATAGAATCTTTAGAGGTGTTATTAAAGTAGAGCCAGAACTACTAGATGAAATTGGACTATTTGTTCGTGTAAACGAAGCAGCAGCAAAATACGCTTCTGGGTTAGGATTAGCTGCAGCCGACCTAACAGAATTCCAAAAAAGACAAGCTTTTGCAACTGAAGCCTTAGCTCAAGGTACTGAAAAATTCGGAGATTTTGCAGATATTGAAACAGACCCTTATTCTAAGCTAGCAGCTTCTTTTGCTGACATGGCTCAAAGCATACTACAAACAGTCGGACCTGCAATTAGTTTTGTAGTAAATCTATTGGCTGAAAATAAAGTATTACTAGGAACTGTATTTGCTGGAATAGCCTTTGCTCTAATGAGATTAGTTGTTCCTGCAATGAGTTCTTTCACTGTAAGTTTAGAAGCTAATGCAATGGCTGCTAAAAGTGCTGCAGCTGCACACACTAAAGCAATGGACGAAAGAATAGGACAAGTCAAGCACGTAAATCTAATGGAGCAAGAAGCTGCTTTACTAAACGCTAAAAATGCAATGGCTGCTAAAACTAATACAGAAGGTTATAAAGGTAGAGGGAAAGCTCTTGCTGATGCAAACAGTCAATTAGCAAACGCTGGTACAAGTGAAGAAAAAATAACAGCTTTAATAAACAAAAGAGAAGTATTAAATAAATCAATAAGAAAAAATACTAAAGCTCAAATTACCGCAGAGCAAGCAGCAATAGATGAGGAAATTAAAGATTTAAAAAAGATTAAAAAAATAGAAGGTGAAATAAAAGATATAAAAAATCAACCTGCGTTAAAAGTAAAAACAGGTCAAAAAGCAGACTTAATTAATACAAGATTAATACAAAAAGAAATAAGGGCTACAGGTTTAGCAGCTGTTGCTGCTTCAGCAGAAACTCAAGGGTTTACTTTTGCTATGAGAAACTTAGGTGCAACTGTAACTGCTGCAAGTGTATCGGCAAAAGCAGCAGGTGTTAGTTTTGGTTTCATGCAAAAATCAATGTTATTCGCAGCAGGTGCAGCTGTAGCATTACAAACAGCAATGTCAAGATTAATGATGGTAATTGCTCCTTATTTAGCAGCCTTTGCATTTTTAGCTCCTTTAGTAGTTGGTCTTGCTAAAAAGTTTGGTTTCTTTAGTGAAGAATCAAAAAAAGTAAAAGAGACTACTAAAGCCGCTAACGAAGCTATGAGTGTATTTGGCGATACAATGAAAAAAGCTAGAGAAAGAATGGAAGGCTTAAACTTTACACTAGCTAGAGAAGGTGCTTTAGCTATGTCTAATGAAATAGCTGCTACATCATCAGCTTTAGTAGAAATGGCAGACGCAGCACTAGCTTTAGCCAATCATTGGGACGATGGAGCAGTATTTGAAAATATTGATGGAGTTATGAGAAACTCAATAACTGGAGCCAAAGCGTATACAGAAGAACAAATGAATACAATGGAAGCTTTTGTAGAAGGCCTAACTAGTGAAGCTAATAAAGGCCTTGTATCTATGCAAATAGGTGGTATAATAGAAGAAGGTAGAAAGAGTGGAAAAGCTGTTTCAGAAATAGTAAGAGAAATAAATGAGGTAGCTCCTGTGCTTTTAGACGCTCAAAATACTTTAAATAGTGCAGTAAAAGGAGCTAAAGACTCAATGGCAACTTTTAGAGACCAATTTATTATAAAAACTGATGTAGACCCAGTAGTTGCTAGTTTTAGACAAATGGATGCAGCTTTAAGCAGTGCTTATTTATCAGCCTTTGATATAAATAATACTTTTGAAGAGCTTCTAAATAAAGATGATGAGTCAGGATTATATACTAGTCCTATAGCTGCTATGATGTCTAAAGAACACTTAATAATGCTTGAAAAAATAGACAAACAGACAGACAGAGATGGTAAAAAAAGAAGAGCAGTATTAAAGTTAACCAAACAAGAGTTCATGGAACAACAAAAAGCATTAGTAATGAATAAAGTAGAAATGGGTTTACTTGCTAAAGAAGAAAAAATATTTGCAAATAGTATAAAAAATTCAAACTTTATGTTTCGAGAAGGACTTGACATAAGGAGCAAACAAAGAAACTTAGCACTAGAATTACAAAAGATTGCTAGTGATAATGGAGCAAATAACTTAAAACTAACTAACCAAAGAATAGCTGAACTAGCTACAATGAAAAGTATTGATGAAATTATGGGTCAGCATGATACTAAATTTTTAAACCAATCACAAGTGCTGGGAGCAATTAATGAACATCTAAAAACTCAACAACTAATAGTAGAGAATACTTTGCAGGGTAATTTAGATAGTTTAAAAATAGAACAACAACGAGCAACGTTAGCTTTAAAAAGTTTGGAACTACAAGACAAATTAAATAAAGCAAAAGCAGTAGAAGCTAATAATGCGTTAAAATTAAAATCTTTTGGTCAAACAGGAAGAACAGCTTTAAGTGGTAGTAATATAGTAAAAGCTATACAAAACGAAGAAACTGCAAGAAAGAAAACAGCAAAAAGTAGAGAAAGCGAAGAGAAAATAATAGCTAGCATAAAATTCAAAATACTAGACGAAGAATATAAACTTTTAGATGCTCAAAAAGCATCAGCACTAGCTGCTCTTACTAGAGTAAGTGGTACTATTGAAGACATGAATAAAAGAACATCAGAACTGCAGGCAAAAAAGTTTACTCCAGGTGGCCTGAGTGATGAAGAAAAGGAAGAGCTTAGAGGATTAATTACAGCTAGAAACCAGGCAAAAATCATACAAAATGAAAGACAATTATTAAAAAAAGATAGAGAAGATACTTCTAAGAATGCTGCAGATACAGCAAAACTAATAACACAAACCTTTACTAATGAAGGAGGAGCTTATGTAAATAAATTATTAGGAGCTTTAGGAAAAATTAAAGGTGCTTCTGTAGGTGAAAGCTCTCAGACTTTAAGCAATAGTAAAGGCATTATAGCGGAAGTTGCAGCTGACCCCGCTATGGATAATGCAGAAGGTAGAGCTGCTGTTGCAGCTGCAGAAATAAATCTTGTAGAAGAATCAATGTTACAAATGGCATCAAACATTCAAAATACTTTAGGAGACGATGGAATACTACTAAGTGCTTTAGCTACAGCATCAGCAGGCTTTGTAGATATAGGACAAAATGCAAAAGCAGCTTTTGATGATGCAGGCACAGGTATGGGTAAAATAGCAGCAGTATCAGCAGGAGCAGCAGCAGCCATAGGACAAGTAATGGCAGTACAGGCAGCAGCAGCAAAACAAGCAACTGGCGAAATAGATAAAATGATAGAAGCCGAAAAGAAAAGAGACGGCAAGTCAAAAGGCTCTTTAGCAAAAATAGCAGCTATGGAAAAAAGAAAAGACGATATCAAAAGAAAATCTTTCAATCAAAACAAAAAATTAATGTTAGCACAAGCTATCATGTCAACAGCAGCTTCAGTATCTTCAGCACTTGTAGGACCTCCAGGACTACCATGGAGTGCTATAATGGCTACTATGGCAGCTGGACTAGGTATGGCACAAGTTAAAATAATTAAAGGAATGACTTATCAAGGAGGAGGCTCTTCAGGAGCTTCAGTACCTTCAACTATAGCTGTTGGAAAAAGAAACAATAAAGTAGATGTTGCTAAGTCAGCAACAGCAGGAGAGACTAGTTATTTAAGAGGTGGACAAGGCATTGGGTCAAATGCAAATAACTTTAGACCTGCAGCTTCAGGATTAAAATCCTATGCTTCGGGTGGAGAAATATTAGTAGGAGAAAGAGGGCCTGAAGTAATAGCTCCTTTAGGACCTATGTCAGTAACACCAAACAGTAAAATAGGTGGTGGAACATCAAATGTAAACTTTACAATTAACGCAGTAGATGCAGCAGGAGTAGAACAACTACTATCAACACAAAGAGGAAATATAATTGGAATGATTAGACAAGCAGCAAATGAACATGGAGAAGAATTCATGGAAACCGTTGACACAGGAGCTTATTCATAATGGGAGCCTATACAAGTTTTCAAAATATTTTACCCGACCCTAATAATGCAATAGGAATTGGAGGACAATCATCTGGTACTAATGGAGTAGGCTTTTCCTCTTTAAGCTTTAGTTCAGAGTCTCCTATACAAGTATCAAGAACAAATAGTGGACGTGTAATAACAAGGTCTGCGGCAGGACATAAATGGAATATAAACATAAGTTATAATCCAATGACTAGAGACCAGTTTGAACCAATATACAACTTCTTACTAGCACAAAAAGGTAGACTAAAACCTTTCTTTGTACAACTACCTAATCAATATACTTCTAGAAATGCAGCTTTTGCTTCACATACGCAAAGTAATACCCCTACAGCAGGAACAGCAATAAATCAAGGGGGTGAATTTATGTTACAAGCAGGACATAGCACTACTCAAACAACAACCCCTCAACCAGGAGATATGTTTACTATAACAGATACAAATGATAGTTTACATACTAAAGCATACAGAGTTACACGTGTGATGACTAATGCTGATTATCATTCAGGGCTACACTCTCAACCTACTACTGCTCAAAGAATTATATATTTTACTCCTAGTCTACAACGCTCAGTTTCTTCAGGAGCTGGCATAGATTACTATCAACCCTTAATAAGAGTTATATTAAAAAATGATGTTCAATCATACGAACTTGGTACTAATAACTTATACCAATTTTCACTCAATTTAGAAGAAGCACAGGCATAACATGGCAGAAAGACTACTATCCACTAATTTAAAAAAATTACTTATAAATAATGAGCCGTTTCAGTATTGTCATTTAATTAAGTTTGAAAGACCAAGCCAAGCTTTAATAAATGGAAAGTTTAGTACTGATGCAATTAGATATGCATACTATACTGACTGCACTCATAATATATCATTTGATGACCAAAGTAAAAATATAGATGGTAATTCAAATGGAAGCCAAATTTATATAGCTGACAAGATATTACAAGTAGGAACTTATTCAGAAACAGTAGAAGCTAGGGCTTCAGGGTTAAACTTAACATTTTCAGCAGAAGCTCTTAATAGTAAAGTAGTTAGTAATCAGATAACTGCAAGTGCAAGTGCAAGTACTATTACAGTTCCTTCTCATATAGATATGGTACAAGAGGGTTTCAGAGAAGGAGACAAAATACTAGTTACTGGTGGAACAATGAATGGTAGACTGTATAGAATATCTGGAATGAAAACTAATAATACTGTTCTTGTTATTACAGATTTAGACCAAATTATGGTAAACCAAAGCGCGGGTACTGAAATAACAATAACACTAGCCTCTGATGAACTAAAAGGTCCACTAGGTGAAATTAATGATGGTTCTTTAAAATCTTATCATAATAGAGAAGTCTTTGTATATAAAGCTTTCTTAGATGTAGATTCAGGAGAAGTCGTAGGAAGTCCTGTAATGATATTTAAAGGAATAATCAATGCAACTTCTATAAGTGATAGCCCTGGAGCAGACTTAAAAGTTAATTGGTCTTTAACAAGTCATTGGGGAGACTTTGCTGCTGTACAAGGCAGAATGTCTAATGATAAAATTCATAGAGCTGCAGATGCAAATAATAGAGGACAACCTCTTGCAGCAATAAGACCTGAGTATGCAAATGATTTAGGCTTTATGCACGCGGAACAAACAACTAATATTTTAGCTACTTATACTTCTATAGAACAAGAACAAAGATATAAGATGAAGAAGAAGTGGTATGGTAAAGTAAAAATGACTTCTTATATGGAAGACGTTCAAGTAGAAAATGATGTAAACCTCAACTTCTCTTTACAATCTGCTTTCTTACCTGTAGTATATGGTGTAGACAGAGTAGCGGGTAAACCTATATTTGTAGATACAAAATCAAATGACCCTAATAATATATACATAGCCTACGCAATATCAGAAGGAGAAATTGCTGGGTTATTTGATATATATGTAGATGGTAGTCCTTTAGTGTGTATTAATAAAGAAGATTCAGATGATAGAAACGACAGTAGTGGAGCAGCAAAAGAAAATGTTTCAGTATTCTGTAGAGGTAGACAAGACTTAGGAACTACACTTGGTGGTATAAAAAAATCAGGTACTGGAGTCAGTGGCTCAACAGCTACTAATTATAATTATGCTAATGGCTTTATGGGGTATGGTAAAGCAGGTTGGCAAGCAGAAGATGAATACATAGAAGAATTTTTAGGTGGATACTATACTCCTAATTCTGAGGTATCTGGTCTATCTGTAACAGCAACAGATGCTAATGGTTCTGGAGTTATTCATGAAGAGACAATAACTTTAAGTAATCCAAATAGTATGCAACTAACATTACATACAGGTAAACCAGACCAAAGAGCAAATGACACTTTAGTATCTATAGCTCAAAGCCCTAAATTTAAAAGACAACAAGACTACTTTACAGGAGACTTCGAATACTGGAGTCCAAATCATAGATTATTAGATACAGCATATGTAGTATTAGATTGCGAAATTTCAGAAGATGCAACAACAGTACCTGAAATAGAATATGTTGTGAGAGGTAAAGAAATACAATCATACAACTATGATTATAGTTATGACCATTCAGGTGCAGGAAGTCAAGCAGCTACTAACTTTAAAGTTGGAGATGTAGTAACATTAAAAAGAACAGATACAAATGCTACTATAAATGCAAATGTTTTTATAATAGATAAGTGGACTTTTGTAGACTCCAATAAAAATGTAAGAACTAGATTTAGATATAGCGATGCTCCAGACTTAGGGTATATTAATGGCATTCCAGCTATTACTGCTTTTTACATGACAGATGGAACAAATAGATGGGACATGGTAACATATAATAATGTAGAACACTCAGGAACAGTACCTGCTACTTTAAGCATAGATGTTACAGTAAGTGCCCCTTCAGGAAATCCTATGACCGTTGCCACGGGCACTAATCCAGACTGGCTATCAGGGGGCTTTTTAGATTTTTCAAACTTCTTTAATTTCTTCTTTGTAGATGACAATGAATCTTATTTTGAAAAAACTTTCGGACTAGATTTTAGTGGAACTACAGGTACGCATACAGGTGGAAATTCAGATGGAGTTGCAGCAGGAACAAAGACAATAGTATCTACGGATAGAATAAAACTAGCTTCAAATGCTAGTAGTGCAGATGACTACTATAATGGTCAAAAAATACAAATAACTAAAACAACAACAAATACTACTACAGGAGTAAAAGAAGCTTCAGTATATACTAGAAGTATTACTGATTACTTAGGCTCTGAAAGAGTTGCTACTATATCCCAACCTTGGAACGCAGGAGAAGCTCCTGACCCAGATGATGTAGTTATATCAGATGGAGCAGTATTTACATATATAATATTGCCTGGTATATCACAAGATGATAAAAGAGTAAGTATAAATCCAGCAATACAACTACTGGATTATATGACTGCAAAAACATATGGTAAAGGTCTTAGTATAGAAACTGATATATCAATGACTGACTTTTTAGCAGCAGCAAGAACTTGTGATGTCAGAGGAACCCAAACATTAGTTGGTAGTAAAACAGCAACAGTAGGAGATAGATACGCATTAACTTCAGATGGAACAGCTTCTGGAACAGTACTTTCTATGGGGCTAGTAAAGTCTAAAGGAGATTTTACAGATTCAGCAGGAACAGACTATACGGAATTCCAAGAAGTATTTGGAAAGTTTACTAAAAGTTTTATGAAGAATTCTCACTCTTATGAAGTGGGGGATATTATATATACAGGAGATTCTACAGGGTACTACAGAGTAACAGGAGCAGGAACTAAAAGTACAAAACCAACGCATACATCGGGTACTCAAAATGGCATGGCTCATATTACTAGCATACCTTTATATAAATTAAATACTAATGGTTCTATATCAAGTACTACTGCTACTTTTTCAAGAGTAACTGATGGAAGATATTTAAACCCTTGTTGTGAATATAGTGCTTCAAATAAAAGTTTTGATACTGGATATAGTTTATTTGACGCAGACTTTGTTAAGTATTGGAGGTATTTAGGGTGGAACTCTCCTCATCAAAGAAACGTAACAAGGCACCAGCTAGCAGGTACAGTAGACACTTCTAAATCTGTATTTGAAAATATAAATGGATTTTTAAAACAATTTAATGGGTTACTATCTTATGAAACAGGTAAGTATGCATTAAGAATAGAAGTAACCTCAGATGCTATCGTGTCAGACATAGCTACCGCTAGTGATACAGGGTACACTAAAGGTGCAGAAATTAACCCAAGAGTTATAAAAGAAGAAGATATAATAGGAAACATAAAAGTAGATGATAAAGGGCCTGCCAAATCATATAATACAGTAAGCTCTTCTATACTAGACCCTGGCAACCAATTTAAAGGAACATCAGTTTCTTTCTATGACTCAAATTACTTAAGGGCAGATAAAAATATTGTAAAGAGTGGAACAGTTAATGTAGCGTCAGTATCTAGTTATTATAATGCCAGAATAAATGTAGAAAACTTCTTGCGTAAATCACGATACGGAATGACAGTAAGTTTCAAAGTAGGGCCAAAAGCATTATTATTACTTCCTGGTGATACAATAAGTCTTACCCACGACCGTTTTGGTTTTTCTGAAAAGAAATTTAGGATTAGTACTATATCCTTTCAAAAAGATTGTAGTGCTACTATTCAAGCGTCAGAATACGATGATAGTTTTTATACTATATCAAAACCAGCACTTCCTAGCATATCAGGAAATGACCAAAGGCAGGGTCTTCAAGCTTCCCCAGGAGCACCCAATAGCTTATCCGCAACCGCAAAAGCAATTGGTACTATAGATTTAGCTTGGAGTAATAACACTACATTTACAGACAACATGTTCACAGAAATATGGGTAAGTCTAAATAGTAATTCTGCTAATAGAACTCTACTACACAAAACAGCAGGAGCTACAAAAGTATTTCAACATGCTGTAGGAGAAGATAATGCGCAAAGATACTACTGGATAAGACATGGAAAAAGTGTAGTATTAACATCAGGTGGTAGTAATCAAGTTAAAGTTTTATACTCTGCATTTCATGGTTCAGCAAATGCAACAACAGTTATACCTAGTAGTCTATATGACGTAATACTAGAGTCTAACGCTGCTGTCTTTCAAGGTAATACAGCAGGAACTATACAAAGCCCTGCTACTATATCAATGACAGCAACTAGACACAACTTATCAGCTGCACCACAATTTACAACAGACCCTTCAGTTACACTAACAGGCAGTGGGGATACTAGAGTACTTACAAAAGCTAATATGGGCAGTAACGCTGCAGTAGTTATTACAGCAACTGTTACATCAACAACAGCAGAACGAAACGCAGGAGCAGAAAATACTTATACTAGTTTCGTTACTATAGCAAGAGTTGACCAAGGAGCTACAGGTTCTACAGGTAATACAGGTCCCACAGGTAATGTAGGTCCTCCAGGCCCAGACGGTTCACCAGGACCGGGCGGCCCAACAGGTCCACCAGGTGCTACAGGTCCCACAGGCCCAGATGGTTCACCAGGACCAGGCGGCCCAACAGGTCCTGCAGGTAGTACAGGTCCCGCAGGTCCAACAGGTAGTACAGGACCCGGAGGTCCAACAGGTAGCACAGGCCCAGAAGGTCCAGATGGAGATGCAGGCCCAGCAGGCCCACCAGGTCCATCAGGCGGAGCAGGTCCAGCAGGACCGACAGGTCCCGCAGGTCCAAACGGTCCAGACGGCCCACCAGGTAGTACAGGCCCAAGTGGTCCTACAGGTAGTACAGGTCCCGCAGGTGGTACAGGTCCTACAGGTCAGACAGGTAGTGCAGGTCCAAGTGGTAGTACAGGTCCAGCAGGTAGTCCTGGAGTAACAGGTTCAAGTATATTCTTATACTACTCAAGTGCGGCTTCAACAACTTTAAATGCTAATCCAAGTATTAGTGCATGGTCAAGTGGTAGTAATTATGCTTTCAATGCTGTAGTAAGCTTTAATAGTAAAGTATGGGCAATGAAAAATGCTTCAGGAATAAGTAATTCTACTACTAACCCTGAATCAGATACAGGTAACTTTACACAAGTATTCTCTAATGGAGCAACAACTGTATCTAGTATGACTAAATTAACTCCTACATTCTTCGTAAATGGAGAAAGTAGATTCCGTTGTGTAGACAATAGTTTCTTTTGGTATGCA
>Ga0209634_1001510_pt1 | contig 16877 bp, 16 predicted proteins | sample LinPmetageLP40_FD_184043 | JGI IMG/M metagenome (GOLD analysis project Ga0209634, IMG submission 184043) | Marine viral communities from the Pacific Ocean - LP-40 (SPAdes) (version 2) | ecosystem: Environmental > Aquatic > Marine > Oceanic | place: Pacific Ocean | collected 2010-08-26
CTCCCTACGGAAACTGAAAGACAAACCCTAAAAGAGGGGTGCTTTTTCAAGTCACTGAAAAAATATCAATTCTGATCAATAAGGACGTGTTTTACACAGATTAAGAATTTAGTCGGATGTCAGTAATATTTAAACATTAAAAATATAGTAGATAATTCAAAATGCTAAAAGAAGAAAGACTTGATTGAATTCTTCTATTGTCTGTATACTTAATACTCGATACTTAATTTCACATACTTGATACTTGATACTTAATACTCGATACTTAATACTCGATACTTAATACTAACATGCTAAACAAAGTAGAAGAAATAAAGGAAGCACTGAAGTCCGCTACCGCCAACTCGCAAGATGAGCTTGAGCAGTTCAGGATGCAGTATATCAGCAAGAAGAGTGTGGTTAATGACCTCTTTGGAAAGTTCAAGGATGTGCCCAATGATCAAAAAAAAGAATTTGGAGCTAAACTCAATGAACTGAAGCAGGAGGTACAAGAGAAGTTCAAGGAGCTGATTGCTCATTTGGAAAGTTCTTCTTCCACTGGAGGGAGTTCTTCTGAAATAGACATGACACTTCCTGCTGGTGGTCAATCTATAGGTAGCATTCACCCACTGACAGCTACGCGGAATCGCATTGTAGAAATTTTTGAGCGCATTGGTTTTAATGTGTCAGAAGGACCAGAGATCGAAGATGACTTTCACAATTTCACAGCCTTAAATTTTCCTGAAAATCATCCTGCCAGAGAGATGCAGGATACTTTCTTTATAGAGAAGAATCCAGATATTGCCCTCAGAACACATACTTCGTCAGTTCAAGTGAGAGTGATGGAAAGTCAGGAACCGCCTATGCGTACCCTGTCACCTGGAAGAGTATTTAGAAATGAAGCCATCTCTGCCCGTGCTCATTGTATTTTCCATCAAGTAGAAGGTTTGTATGTAGATGAAAATGTCAGTTTTGCAGATTTGAAACAAACCCTATTCCACTTCGCCAAAGAAATGTTTGGTAAGGATACTAAAATCAGGTTCAGACCATCATACTTCCCATTTACAGAGCCAAGTGCTGAGATTGACATATCGTGTAACATTTGCAAAGGGAAGGGCTGCAACATATGTAAATATTCTGGTTGGGTTGAGATTGGAGGCTCCGGCATGGTGGATACCAATGTATTAGAAAACTGCGGTATTGATTCGGAGAAATATACTGGTTTTGCCTTTGGGATGGGAATCGAACGAATAGCCATGCTCAAATACCAAATCAACGATTTAAGACTTTTTACAGAGAACGACATTAGATTTTTGAAGCAGTTTAGTAGATTGTAATATGCTCAAACTTAACGACATCAAAACAATAGGGATTGTAGGTGCTGGAACGATGGGATTAGGCATCGCTCAGATATCCGCGATGGCCGGATTCAAGACTATTCTATTTGATATTGATGAGCAGATGCTTGTCAAAGCGGTACAAATGATCACCAAGAACCTTGAGAAAGGGATTGAAAGAGGAGAGGTCACATCCGATCAGAAAGAGGAAACATTAAATAGAATTACATCAGTCACGAATCTTGATCTTGTTGTAGCCGATGTAGTTGTCGAAGCAATAGTGGAGAAGCTATCAATTAAGCAACAAGTTTTTGCTACGTTAGAAAAAGTGAATATCGAACATACGATTCTTGCCAGCAATACTTCCTCAATACCAATCACACAGATAGCAGCTGAACTTCAACATCCGCAAAGGTTTGTGGGAATGCACTTCTTCAACCCTGCTCATATTATGAAACTGGTCGAAGTGATATCTGGTGTAGGGACTGCACCTGAAGTGGCAGCGACTATCAAGGAACTGGCGACTAAGCTTGGTAAAGTACCCGTGATGGCGAAGGATGCTCCAGGGTTTATTGTCAATCGAGTGGCTAGACATTTTTATTTGGAAGGGTTGAAACTTCTTGAAGAAGGTGTTGCAGATGTGGAGACTATTGATCAGCTGATGCAGTCTTCAGGTTTTAAAATGGGGCCATTCCAGCTGATGGACTTGATAGGTGTGGACACAAATTTTTCTGTGACTACTTCGATGTTTGATGCATTCTACAAAGATCCAAAATTCAGACCTAGTCGAATACAGCAGCAAAAAGTAGATGCTGGTCATCATGGAAGAAAATCGGGGCAAGGGTTTTATTCTTATGAGAAGTAAGATACAAGTATTCAGACATAAGACTAATGGATGATATGAACTTAATCTATCAGAGCATCTGTTCTTCTATTGAACGTCATGTAGTCAGGTCGTGAGATCTAACTTGATTCTAAAAATGAAGGCCTTTGGTTAAACTCAAGCTTGAAATGAAAAAAGTAATAAAACTTACTACGCTCGCTACACATAATATAGCCTTACTATTTTTGGTGTTCTCACCTATTTCATGCGACAATCAACAATTTGATAGCGAAATTCCTTTTGTTGCATTTCCTGATATTGTTATCAATCTCACCTCACAGCAATATTTAGATTTGAGAAATCCACTTGGACATGTAGCAATAGATGGAGGACTCCGAGGAATTATCATATTCACCAATGCATCCGTAAATGAATATGTTGCATTCGAGCGCAACTGTTCCTATCAGCCCAACAATGCTTGTGCCCAAGTTGAGGTTGCTGCAAGTGGATTATCGCTGCACGACCAATGTTGTGGATCTACTTTTGATATCGAATTTGGCAATCCATCTGGAGGACCTGCCACAAGTCCTCTAAGAAGGTATAGGACATTTCTCAATGGAAATGTATTGACTATAACAGATGAGCCGCTGAACTGAGGTTACAATAGCTCCTCGATAATCCTGTCAACTGAATACCCTTCAGCTTCAGCCTTAAAGCTTCGTACAATACGGTGACGAAGGACTGGCTTTGCGATCGCCTTTACATCTTCAATATCAGGAGAATACTTGCCATTAAATAGTGCATTGCATTTGGCGCCAAGTACGAGGTACTGTGATGCTCTAGGTCCTGCACCCCATTCTAAATAATCACTGCTGATCTTAGGTGATCCAGGCAGGTTGGGACGCGTTTTGTGTACCAAACTTACTGCATATTCTACCACATTATCGGCAATAGGCACTTTACGTATTAGTTGTTGAAAAGCCGTAATGTCCTCACCAGAGAGTAATTTATTGACAGTCTGTTTTATATCACTGGTCGTTTGTTTGACTATATCAACTTCATTTTCATATGAAGGATAGTCCAACCAAATATTGAACATAAATCTATCTAATTGTGCTTCAGGAAGTGGGTAGGTTCCTTCTTGCTCAATCGGATTTTGCGTAGCCAATACAAAAAATGGCTTGTCAAGGTTGTAATCTTCCCCGGCAATGGTGACTTTATATTCTTGCATGGCCTCTAGTAGCGCAGCCTGTGTTTTTGGTGGCGTTCTGTTGATCTCATCTGCCAAGATGATATTTGAGAAAATCGGCCCTTTAATAAACTTGAAATTACGGTCTTTATCGAGCGTCTCTGCACCTAGGATGTCCGAAGGCATGAGGTCTGGAGTGAACTGGATTCTGTTGAAGTCTAGATCCATCACAGATGCCAGTGTTTGGATCAATAGCGTCTTGGCCAAGCCCGGAACTCCTACTAGCAGACAATGTCCTTGACAGAACACAGAAGTTAATAACAGCCTGACCACATCATCCTGCCCAATGATTACTTTGGAAATCTCAGTTTTGAGGTCTTGATATGCTGCATGAAGTCCGTCAGCGGCTTCTACTTCTGTTGCAAATTTTGCCATATTGTTAGTTTTTGATATGCACTTATTTATGAATGTCCAATTCAGTCATCGAACGCGTGATCAACACGTGGGGTTTCTGATTTCCATAAAGAAATAAAATATTTATGCACTTACCAACTCAATTTTTACTTGCGGAGGATATTGCAGTAATCATATGTCTTGTCAACATTTATAAAGACATCTTCTCTCGCATCCCTGAACCATTTATCCAATGTTTCATTTTGCTTTTTATTGAGTGCAGCGGCCTGTATTTTTTGCCAATCTTGCTCTAGATTCGCTTCATGTGGTTTCACTTTGGACTTGTAGTAAATGATCCTTACGGCATCCTTTCCATCATCTGTTCTGAAATTCATAGGCTTTGATATCTCCCCCAGCTCCAATGAGTCCGTGATAGTCAAATAGATGACGGGATCCAGACTTTCCACAGATAAGCGTGATGAACCATTATTGTCCATGAAATACCCACCATTTGCCGAGGTGTATTTGTCTTCTGAATGCTCCTTTGCCACTTTCTCAAATGCGATGCTATCATCTATAATCATTGACCGCAAGCTATCGAGGTAAGCAGCTGATTTTTGAATATCACTTTCTGAAGGCGCAGGTTGAAGCAATATATGACGAGAATTGTATTCATTCCCTCTACGATTGATAAGTTGGATGAGGTGAAGACCAAATTCGGATTCAACTGGAGATGATACTTCTCCTGCTTTTAGTGCCAGTGCGCCCGCTTCGTATTCAGGTACCATTGCACCTCTTTTTACAAAACCGAGGTTACCACCAGATCTCCCACTAGGTCCTTGAGAGTATTCTCTTGCCAATGTTTCAAAGTTCTCTCCATTTTCGACCCTTCTTTTCAATCCCATTAACTTGTCATAGGCAGCATCCATTTGAGGCTTGCCCACTTCTGGAATTCTTACAATCTGACCAACTTCAACCTCTGTTGAAAAGAAAGGAATACTGTCTTTTGGTATATTATTAAAGAATTTCTTTATCTCTGCAGGGGTCACATCAATATCCCCTGAGATATGTGATTGCATGCGTTGTACCACAAGTTGTTCTTTGATGTCATCACGTATTTCTCCACGTATTTGCTGTAGGCTCTTTCCATAGTACGCTTCCAATTGTTCCTCCGACCCACCAGTCTGTTGGATGATCATCTGCATTCTTCGGTCTAAGTTGTTATCTACTTCCTCAGCAGAGACCACGACAGAATCGATTTCTGCTTTGGCTACCATCAATTTTTGCGTAATCAACTGAGAAAATATCTGACATTTCAGATTCGCCCCGTATTGCCCATTGGCTAGTGCCTGCTGATATCCACCTTCAAGATCAGATTTCAAGACAATATAATTATCCACTTTGGCGATAATTTCATCTGCCAACTGTCCTTTTGATTGTGCATTGACCAATGTGCTGATTGCCATAAGTAATGCCAGCCCTATAATTCTATTAATTTTCATAAATCTCGATTTCTTTATTCCTGACGGCTTTTTCATATACCTCTTCTTCCAATTGCCTCGCTAGTGCTATTTTCCTCTTGTTGATGATGATGTTCTTGATTTGATCTTTGACAAATTCCATTGGGGAAAGTTCGTCTGACATTTTATACTCTGATATGCTCAAGTAGTATAAATTGGTTGAGTCAGCTAACTCAGTATATTTTTTAGTTTTTAGAAACTGAACCTTGTTGTCGAGTTGTGCCAAAGGTGTGCTTCGCACCAGCTCTTCGAAATTGATCCATGCAGAGTCATTGAGTTGATAGGAAGTGGCGAAACTCAAACAATAAGTCTTCAGCACTTCCAAATCTACTTCCTTGTTAGAATGGATAAGCTTTTTGATGTCAACAGTACTAGGAGCACCGATAGGCAGATTGATGAATTTACCACGGATGATATTCTGCTTGAGGGTGAAATTATCAATGTGCTCGGTATAGTATTCTTCAATCGCCTCATCTGTCACCTCATCTACGAGTTTTTCACTGACATAGTAGGATTGGTATTCATAGCCCATCAGACTATATCGATAGTCAAGTATCTTGCGCTCAATCTCAGCCTCGTCAAACTCTATGTTTTCAGTGGCCTCTTTTATCAGAAGTTGCTTCCTGGCCCAAGAATCAATGTATCTATTCACACGCTCAGCACTGTCAGTAGGAGACATGCCGTCAGGAACGATGCTCCCAATATCCTCTTTGTAAAGAAAAGCGTCATGAGCACGTGCAATGGGCTTCTCCTGTACGATATTTTCAGCCGCATCTTTTTTCACCTGAAAGAATTCGCAAGAAGAAAGCAGCACTATTAGGGGCAATATGTACAGCGATTTATTTTTCAAGCTTTGTGAGCGTATGATTCCACACTTTTTTATTGATAATAGCTGGATACTCCTGAGACAGAGATGTCACCCATTCTTTTTCTAATACTTCCTGATAGTCAGCGATCACGAGTCCTTTACAATCTTTCAATTCCTTTGATTGAGCAGGGATCACTTCTTCGATATTGACCAGATAGAATCTTCCTTCATGTACCAATTTTTGAATTCCTGGCTGCCATTGCAAAAGACTTAAAACTTCATGATCATCCTTTTCAAAAAACTCCTGTTCTATCGTAAGACTCAAATCTGAAGATTGGTTATATTTTTTGAGTAATGTTTGAGGCATAAGAGCCGTTGTGTCTTTTTGATTGATTAACACATTGATTTCATCTACAATAGTCTCTGAAGAAGCATTGTAAATGGTCGCATTAATGCGAGATTCCCAGGTGTACTTACTTTGATTTTTTGAAAAATAGTCCTTCAATCCTATTGTGTCTTTTACAGCTTTATCCCATACTTTTTCATTCATCAAATTGAACAACAAAATCCCTTCCCAATATTCCTTAACGAGCATTTTATATTCAACGTTCTTTTCGGCAAGATGATCTTTTTCATATTGTATTAATTTCTCTTCAACATATTTATTGTACAGTTGTCTGGCATAACTGGCAATGCTTTTCCCTCTGACAGCTTTCTGTTTTTGAGCCACATAGTCGTAGTACTGACCTCTGCTATATTTGTCGTCTCCTATTTCAAAAAGAGTAATCGAATCTTCTGAAGAAGCAGTGTAAATCCATTTACCAGTCAGTAGGGTACTATCCAGTTGATCAAAAGAAGTTATGTTGTTTGGATACGCAACAAAGTTGTTATCAACTTTCAATTTTTTCACCAGTGCTTGCTGCGTGATCGCAACGCGCTCATCTCTACTGATGTGATTTTTGATAGTTGGCTTCATCTTTTCGTAAGTCTCTATTGGGATCACATTGTTTAGTTTTACAATGTGCCATCCAAAAGGTGTGGTGACAGGGTCAGAATATTCACCTGGATTTTGAAGATCAAATGCAGCTTGTGAAAATGTCGGAGGCATTTGTCCTGTGCCGAATGGAGGAAGCTGACCTCCTTTATTTTTGGTGTTTTGATCTTCAGAAAATTGCTTGCACAATTGATCCCACGCAACACCATTATTGAGTTGATCATGGATTTCAAATATTTTGTTGCGTGAAACCTCCTTTTTCTCTGCATCATCTTTGGGTGAAGATCTTATCATAATATGGGAAGCGGATACTTTTCCGCGAGATGCTCTTCTGTCTTTAACATACAAAATATGATACCCGAATCGCGTTCGCACGATATCTGATATTTCACCGACAGGTGTATTATACGCTGCTGACTCAAAGGGATATACCATTTTCATGGAAGTAAAGTATCCTAATTCTCCTCCGTTGTTAGCTGCGGTTGGGTCTTCTGAAGTTGCCTTTGCCAATTTCGTGAAGTCCGCTCCATCAATAGCCATTTGGCGAATCGAATCTATTTTGTTATAAGCAGCAAGTGTATCCTCTTCATTCTGAGTGCGAATAAGAATATGCGCTGCTGATATCTCTTCTTTGTACCTGTCATATGCTTCTTGAATAAGTTTTTCAGTGAGGTCTTTAGAGTTGATATAGCTATTGGCAAGCGACTCTTTGTATGAATTGAATTCGGTCAAAAAGACTTCGGTTGTGTCCATGCCAAGACTTTTGGCTGCCTGAACCTTCTGTTTGAATATGACATATAGGTCAAGATATTCTTCGATATCTTTTTTTGTGTTCGCCTGATCGTTGTTGAAATTATTTTTTTGATAGGCATACTCAAACTCATCAGCCAGTACAGACATGCCGTCTTTCAGTACGAATAATTCACCAGAAACATTCGTATTGGATGAGTCTGATGTACTCGTTTGTAGAGAACTACAGCCAATTGCTAAGATGAGTGCAGAAAAGGCGAGTACGTTAATAGTGTTTTGAGCGGTTTTCAATGTGCGTATCAAATTTTTCAAGCTGCAATTTTAGCGATTTTTGATGAATTAGAGACGGTAAAATGTAAAATAATGAACAATCGAGGAGCAAGTTCATTATGTATGGATTCGAAAGTCTGGTTTGATGGATATCAATTGGCTAGCTGATATCTATTTTTTTATATAGGCGACAAGTGTTTTTGCTGTTCTTCTTGATAAAATCTATGTCATCCATGATTTTTTTGACTAGGATCAAACCTATGCCCCCCTTTCGTTTGGTCCGGATGAGATCATCAATATTCGGTTCGTCATATTGATTGATATCGAAACCCACTCCTTCATCTACTATCATGAATTCTACGCCCTCATGAGGGACGATATTAATAATGACTTCTATAAACTCCTTAGGATTGCAATGGTGTGAATGTATAATCAAGTTGGCACATACCTCATCTATAGCCAATACCATCGCGCTGATATCGACATCAGATAACCCATGTTGACCTAGAGAGCTATTTACAAACCCCCTGATCTCTTTGAGCTGTTCTTTAGTACATGGAACTTTACGCTTATACTTCACCTAAATGTGATTTTGCTTCTTCTTTTGTTGTTTTGATTGTAAGCAGTTGATGAAGACCCAATATTTCAAAAACATTGAACACCTTTTCATTAAGCCCACAAATGACCATTTTGATATCATTGGCCTTGATGTCTTGTATGTAGGACATAAATACGCCTAGTCCTGCAGAAGATATGTAATTGAGGTTGGTGCAATCCACTAGAATCTTCTCCTCTTTGCTTTCAATTGCTGCCTGTAAAGCGGTGTCAAGTTCGATAGATGAACTGGCGTCAACATCGCCTACTACGTTCATTGTCAAAACTTCTGCTTCCTTTATTGTTTTTATATCTATCATATCTTATACGAATTATTCGCTTGCTAGTTCTTTCTTGAATTTTATAACCAATGTGGTGTAGTCATCATCAATGAATTCTGTCCCGGTAAATGAATACAAATCTTCAATCAATTTTCTTTGGATGACTTCTGGTGTTTCCTTCACATGAAGTAGGATAGTATCTTTCAATCGATCATATCCATATTCATCACCTTTGCTATTTTTTGCTTCTGTGATACCATCGGTATATAGCACCATGATGTCATCGTGGGTATAAGCTTGTTTATTGACCTGAATGTATTTGTGAAAATCATCATTTCGCAATATCCCTAAGCCTAGTCCCTGATTGGTAAAGTAAGTTGCAGTTTTAGCCTTTTTATCATAGAAGAGTGTAGGGCAATGCCCCGCACGTGAGAATTCTATGGTCTTACTTGACTGATCAATAATGAAAAATGCAGTGGTAATGAAAGAAGTCTTTTCCAGGCAGTTGCTAATGGCCGTATTGGCTTTGGCTAAAAAATCTTTGCTTGACAAGTCTAGTTGTGCTAAGCTTTGGAATACCCCTTTCATTTGAGACATGTGGAAAGCCGCTGACGTCCCCTTGCCCGATACATCACCGATGATGATGGCCACCCTATTTTCATTGATCCTAAAGGAGTCATAGTAGTCACCACCTACTTCATCTGCTGCAATAGAGAATGCAGCGATGTCATAATCAGTATTGGTGTCCAACTTATCAGGAAGCAAGCTGCTTTGCACTTTTTGTGCAATCTTCAACTCTTCCTTGTACCGCTCATTTACGATTGCCTGATTCAGCAATCTGTAGTTTTCAACAGAGACCTCAGCTTGACTTACAAATGTCTTAAGAATATTGGTGGTCTCTTTATCAAACCCGTCAGTTACTTCTTTGAGTAAGGCAAGTGTCCCTATTTGCTGTCCTTGTACATTGAGATCAATACCAAGAATGGATTTGTACCCTTGACCTTTCAATTTGGCCAAGTGCTTTTCTATTTTCAGGCTCTTATCTGTACTGTTATCGAATATTCCGGTGATTTTATTTTTGAGGATATAGTCCTTGATTTTTACAATTTCATCGTTATTGATCTGATGTCTGAAGTAGTCAATACTGCCATCTTCTTGGTTGAGCTCTATCCATGCGGCATCTGCCATCACTGCGCTTATTGCACTATCGAGTAGTATCTGATATACCTGCCCTTCATTTTGATCTGCCTGAATCGATTGACTCAATCGCTGAAAGTTGAGTACTTCTTCCAGTTTTTGTTCAAATACTGATGAAGTTGGCAGGTTGAAAAGTATAACCAACAGCGAAAATAGCGAGTAGATAAAGGTGAACGTGATCAGCGCGATTAGGAACACATTACTCCAAATCGTATTGGTGATCGCAACCTCAGGATCTGTGGATCCAAATAAGATATTTGCGAAATATCCCAGGTATAGAATAACCAGTAAAATCAATAGAATGCTCTTCCACTTTTGTTTGAAGTTGAGATAAGCAACCCATCTCATATTGACAGAAAGGAACAATCCCATCAGTACCAACAATACCACATAGTACTGGCTGTATGATTCGGGTATGTTTATAGGGAGCACATTGAAGACCAGACTAAGTACGAGCGTGTATTCAAAAGTTGTCCATATTTTCAATAAGAATTTGGACTTTTGATAAAGAATGAGTCTTTTCCAGACAGCGAATACTGCCACTAGGAATAATGAGACCAAGCCCATATTCATAATGTAAAAAGTGTCTATCAAGAAAATATTCTGAGCCAGTTTGGAATTGCCGAGGGCAAGGACAAACATGCGAAGTGCCAAAGATCCAAGAGTAGCCAACAAGCCAGTCACAAATATATTCCAAAGGAGGTCTGTGAAATTGACACTCTCTATGCGGTTTACTTTGTACTTAAAGTACAAATACAAAGTTGCGATAAAGAGGTTGAGCATGAGGTTGGGGATGGCCTCATGTATGCCTGAATTGATGCCAGTGGACTTGCTGAACAGGATAAATAAATCCGTAAATAGATATAGAAGCCAAAAAATAAAGGCAAATCCAGCACTTAATCTTATGATGACTTTTTGAGGCATTTACGTATGTACGATTTTTTTTGCTCGAAGATACAAAAATATCCTTCTTATGGTCAACGGTTAGTTCAATCTATCAACTGAGTGGATTTTTATTGGAATAACAAAAGAAGATCAATTATCGATATTGCATATAACCAATTCACTATTTTCAATTCCATGAATCGTGATCTGTGAGTTCTCAAATTCATTCAGTACCAACAAATCCCCTTTGTTGGCAGTGTTTGACTTATCGTTGGCAGCAACAGAAACTTGCCCTCGTAGATATAGATAAACAATTGACAAGGAGCATCTGCATTCGAATATTCTAGTGTTAAGTTAAGCATACTTTAGCCGAACCAAGCTTTGATCTTTTTGCCCTATACTTCTTTGAAAAACACTCCCTTAGCTACGGCTAGGCTCATGTTTTTCGCATTGTCTAGAACAAAAATATCGGCAACTTATACGACACAGTACACTTAACTTAACACTAGTATTTGCCCAAGCTTGATCATAAGACCCTCAAGTGTTCCAGAAGTTTTGCCATTGGTCATTAAGTTGAAGTCGGTACATTTGCCGACTGAAGAAGTTATCCAGCTACCATCAAATCTATCAATTTCAAACTTTCCGCATGTTTTTGTGTGTTGCCCAAGGTGAGACAAGGTCATTTCACCATCCAAGACCAAGAGTGTCCTAGAGATCCCCTCTAATGGTGTGAAAACTGATGTTTCTACCTCTACCGTTGCTGTGCTCAATCTAAAATCAAAGTCTCTTTCTGAATATTTTGATAAAGATGGATAAATGAAGAGCTCCGTAGTTTCCCCTCCTGACTAGGGGCTGGGAGTAGGGCAAACGCATCTAAATATTTAGGATTTTGATCATGTAATTTTTAATCCCATGCTGCCTTGAGCCTTTTTCTTTTCATACTGGCCTTTGTTAGTTTGTCCTTCTTGAGAAGACCAAGTGCCATTTTGTTGATAAGTGAAAAATTTTGAGGGGCATTTCCAGTGTTTTTTTTGCTTTTGTCCTCCCCAAAGCTAACGTCCAGAGACCAATGCAACTGGTTCTCAATGCCCCAGTGTCCCCTGATTGCCTTTGGTTGCCAGTATGTAATCGGCATTCTTCTCAGTGATGGCCTTGGCTATCTCTGTTTGACAGCCCATTGCAACCCAAGTCACCGTGCAGCCTTCAAGGGTAAGTGCTTCCAGAAGTTTTGGGATAGCTGTGATCTCGTTGGACTTACCGTCCACCTTGTACTGACCCAAACTCAACTGGTTGGCACTGGACCAGGCACTGACCATGTGAACCATTGACTTTGACCCCCTTTTTGATGAACCGCGCAGTGCCTTTCCATCAATGTTGATCAATTCTCCTTTGGTCAATTTACAAACGTCCCTTACCCAGTCCAGAAAGACCTTTTCCAACAATAAGGGGTCAAGTGAGGCGAAAAGCCTGTTGAAGGTGTCATGCCTTGGGATACCATTGGGCAATTCAAGGTGCTCCTTCAGCCATGGCTCGCTCGAATCCCCGTAGTCCTCTATCTCATCCCATGTCTCTGCACCGCTGATCACCGCTGCCAGCGTAATGAAAATAATGTCCAACATCTTGTGACGCTTTGTCCTTTCGACATGAGAATCCTCGAGATCATTAAACCTGTCTATTAAATTGCTCATTCCTTTTGGGCGTGAGTATAACGGTTTTATAATTCCAGTCTTAGAAATATTAGATGCGTTTGCCCTAGCCGAGTCACTTATATTGTTGATTTTAATCTCTTTTATTTCTATCTTGATCAAAATTTTGTCATAAAATTACTTAATATTACTTAGTGCTAGACTAATACCTTTTTTTATGAAAATATATTTGGTAGAGGACGACAAAGTGTATGCTGACTTTATCTCCAAATCCCTACAAGACAAATACGACATTGAGTTGTTTTCTAATGCTGAAGATTGCTTGAACGCTATGAATGGAAATTCTCCTGAAGTATTGCTACTGGACTATAAGTTGCCAGGAATGAGTGGAATAGACTTCTTCGAAAAAGTCAGTCCACAAATAGAAGAGGACACTAAAGTCGTCATGTTAAGTTCAATAGACGATGGGAATCTCGTCTTGGACTTCATCAAAAAGGGCATAAGAGATTATGTGGTCAAAGATGACAATGTAATTGAATCACTTGAGGCAGTCATAGAAGGAGAAGATGATTACTTCTTTGATGATTTTGATTGAGCACCCTCTTTAACCATAAGTGGCAGGATCACGATAAACTTCGTTCCCGATCCAAATTCGCTCTCACAGGTGATGGTTCCTTCAATTTTCTCAACAAGTGTCTTGACTATTGACAATCCCAAACCTGTCGAACTCTCCCCATCTGTCGGTCTAGCAGAAAGAATTTGAAATTTTTGAAAAAGTAGCTTCATGTCATCAGAGGATATGCCCGGTCCTTGGTCGATAAACTCCAACTGTAAATAATCTGCACCTTGTTCTGATATTTTCACCTCAACAATCGCCCCTTTTTCACTGAATTTGAGTGCGTTTGATAGGAGGTTTTCTACAATTCTTGATATATATAGTTTATCTGAGGTGATATACAATTGATCAGCACCTCTGCTCAGCTTCAATTTGATGCTTTTAATATCTGCAAGCGGTTTGTGATTTTTTAGTGCCTCTCCTACAAGCCGCATGATATCAATTCGTTCGATTACCATTTTTATTCCTTCGTCTTCAATGGCGCGAATATCAAGTAGGTTTCTTATGAGTGCTAGTCCATCTTTGATGACTTGATGCATCTTGGAGAGATATTCTTTTTGTTCTCCCGAAAATTCTTGCCCTGTAAGTTTCAAAAGATTGACCAAAGCAAATATGCGATTAAACGGAGACTTGAGGTCATGCGAAACAACCCCAATGAGATTGCTTTTTTCTTCACTTATTTGAGATAGCTCTTTGTTTTGTTCTTCGAGTTGTTTGTTTTTCAACAAGATCTGTTCATTCTGCGCTGCAATCAATTTGTTCTGTCTTGCCAAAGTGATTAGACTATAAAATAATGCTGTAATCAGTACGCAAACAATAACAAAGGCGAGAATATCTGAGCTGTTCGATGCAGACATTACGTCAATTCTTAAGAGTGAGAATGTATTATTTTTAATAAAAAAACGGACTAGTCCAAACAGCATAAATAGAAATTACACCTATAGAAATAAAATATTCGTACAATTTAGAAATAAAATCGTCCTAAAAAAATTAACGTAATTTCAGCACGTCATGATGGTCTATGGGAATGCTCACGGGAACACCGTGCATGATGACTTTCGCTTTACCAACATAGTGCGCTTTAAATTCCTTGCCTTGGATGAATCCCAAGATTGAATTTAACAAACCCAATTCTGAAATATCAAGCCCAATATTCATAGGCAGTGAAAAATTTGCTAAAGGCAGTACTTTGAGTGAATAGTTTTCCTTCATTATGGCCACTTTTTTACCCTTGATAAATACTTCTATATCCACCTCGCGTAACTTTACTTTGATGTCATTCGGATTGTACAAGATTGCATCGGCCTTCATATTGACGATCCCATCCTTAACTTTTGAAAGTTGTACATTCTCGATATTCTTAAAAATAGGTGGCTCATAAGATTTATTGCAACCTGCTAACCCCAACAGCGGCAACACAGTCAATATAATGTATTTATTCATTGTCCTCCTTTGATATTGTATTAAGTCCTTTTTTGATTTCATAAAAACTAGTGTCAAGTCAAGCTTCAAACTTCCGAACGTCATGCTGAATTCATGTCAGTATCTCATTGACAATCAGTAGATTCCGAAACATCGTGCCTGCCGGAAGACTGGAGTTCGGAATGACTGACCCGACATAGCATGCTTGACTTGACACTAGTCGCTTGCCTGTCACTATCAGATAATTACAAATATATCTCGTGTAAAAGGCGCATAGCCTCTATAAAGCTACGCAAATAACGTGTATTTATGTCAATAATAGTAGTCGGCTATTTACTCTGGAAAGATACTACTGTCAATGTTAGGTATGACTTGAAGTGCGTTCTTATAATAAAGTTTCTTGAGAATATTATCCGGTAAGTTGAGCCCATACATCTTCCAATATGCATGATACTTTTTGTAGTAAGGGAAATATTCATCATCAGTTTCTAATACCCTGAAATAGGTATAATACTCTTCTGGATGCCAAGAATCTTTACCGAACATCACACGATCCTGATATTTCTCAAAGAACTTATTAGCCATCTTTGGCTGTCTTCCCAACTCAGCAATCACTGCACCTATTTCTACATACATGTTGGGCATATCATCAAGAAGCTCGCCCAATTTTCCCAAGTCATTTGCATACCAACCCATATGGGCGTTAATGAATTTGGTTTGTGGATGTTTTTTGAAGATATGATGCTGCTCATCGATAATCTGCTGCCAGGGCACTGGGTCAGTATCAGAACGTTTCCTTCTTGGCCGCACCTTAAGTTCGAGCCATCTTTCGTTGTTTTCGTCATGTTCGTCCCAAAATGGTTTGGGATCAGCCGCATGTATCAATACAGGGATTCCCAACTCACCACACTTTGCCCAAATAGGATCAAGTCTTACATCATCTATGCCTACTCTACTGCCTTCATTGTCATTGACACTGAATCCCAAACTCTTATATATCTTCAAACCTTGAGCACCTGCTTTGACATCTTCTTCTAGCTCTTTCACGGCATTTTTCGTCCAGTCCTTTTCACCAACTCCAACGAACGATATGTTGGTAAATACCACCAACCTACCTGATGCATTTTCCTTGGCATTGGCAATCGCCTTTTTCAAATATTCCCCATCATTGACATCATATCCTCCACTGGGTGTTCGCTTGAATCCCCTACCGCTCAAATTGACCATGACAGCCATGTTTAACTTGTCCATTTCATGGGTCAATTCTTTTAAGTCCTGTTCTGGCATTCTGTATTGATGATTGTGCACATCGATGAATGGATATTTCGCACTGGTCACAGGGTGTTCAGGCACTACTAGCGTTGATGGTGGATTGTATTGTTCGAAGTCCATAATTTGACCTTCTGACTGTCCAAATGCAGTCATGATAACTGCCATAGCTGCAAATAGGGATGTATATTGTTTTTTCATAAAGTGTAGTACGTCAGGCGTTGCGATAAGTTATTGTTGAAAATATTCTAAGCGAGTCATTAAACTTTGATCTATTTCATAAGTCCAAGAACTAAAATTATGAAAATTATGAAAAAGTATATCATCATGTCCGGAATCATTGTGCTGTTGACAGCAACCTCCCTAATGGGGCAAATGATTGTCAAAGTGAAACCTCAGAGACCCAATGTAGTTGTCGTAAAACCCAATAAAGTATCTAAAAACAAAGTGTGGATTGATGGTCATTGGAAGTGGAACAACCGAACTCATAAGTACCAATGGATAAAAGGATGCTGGGTTAAATCTCCGAAAAACCAAGCATGGGTATCTGGCAAATGGCTAAAAGTTCATGCGGGCTGGAAATATGTTCCAGGACGTTGGTCAAAAAAGGTCGTAAGCGGACATAATACGATGAGTTTGTACAAATAGATTTTTTACACAGAACTTTTTAATATGTTTGCGCTGTTGTTAAGCCCAAACATATTTATGGAATCCTATTTAGAAACTACAAAAGACGTCTATAAACAGGCGGCTCTTACTCCTGATATCGGCCTTTGCTGTACCACCAATCCAATCTGGCAACTTCCAGGATTAGAAATCCCGAAGAGCATGCAAGAAATGAATTATGGATGTGGTAGTACTGTCAACTCCAGAGACTTGATCAATGATCCGAAAATCTTGTATG
>Ga0209634_1001511_pt1 | contig 16863 bp, 17 predicted proteins | sample LinPmetageLP40_FD_184043 | JGI IMG/M metagenome (GOLD analysis project Ga0209634, IMG submission 184043) | Marine viral communities from the Pacific Ocean - LP-40 (SPAdes) (version 2) | ecosystem: Environmental > Aquatic > Marine > Oceanic | place: Pacific Ocean | collected 2010-08-26
ATGGTTTGGGCATTATTTGGTACTGCTGTACACTCTGTGTTAGAAAGTTCAAACACATACACAAGGATAGGGCATCCATCAGATAAAATTATTAACGAAGAAAGATTATACACAAAATTAAATGGTTGGGTTCTGTCCGGTGCAGTCGATAGACAAGAAATACAGAATGATATTCTTTCTATAGTCGATTATAAAGTTACCTCAGTTTGGTCTGTGATATATGGGAAATCTGAATGGGAAAAGCAATTAAATTGTTATGCTTATCTTTGCAGACAAAAAAACAAATCAAGCAATATCAAGTTAGGCAGTTTAAAAATATGTGCAATCTTGAGAGATTGGAACAGAAGAGATTCTGAAAGAAAAGAAAATTATCCACAAGCACCAATCGTTTTTGTGGATATTCCTATTTGGGATGATGATGTTATTGATAAGTATATCTCTGATAGAATTTCTATGCATCAAGAGGCTCAAGTCAATTATGATTTAAATAAAGACTTATCTTTATGCTCAAACGAAGAAATGTGGAAAAAAGATGATGCTTGGGCAGTAAAGAAAAAAGGTCAGAAAAGGGCATTGAGAGTTTTGGATAGTGAGGAAGAGGCTATCAAATACATGAAATGGCATAATGAAACTGACAAAGCATACGTCAAGAAAACAGATTTAGAATTAGAGTTTCGTGGTGGCGAGTACACACGATGTGGCAACTACTGTTCAGTTGCTGAATTTTGTAACCAATATAAGGAAAGACTGATATGACAGACAAAATAAAGATACCTAAAAGGGTAGTGAGAAAGATTAAGAAGAGTGGTTTAGTTAAACTTAAACCAAGTATAACTAGCACAAGACCAAAAGATAGGTCTTTAATAGCAGAGCATATTGCAGAGGCTACTAGCAAAGGAAAGCCACAAGATGTTTTTTTCATTTGTAGAATTTATATTAATATTAGAGATAGGATAAGAGATTGGCTAAAGCAATGAGTGAAAAAATTGATTTGTGTTATTTGCCCACAAATAAATTGTGCAAGATTAATGATGTTTTGGATGAAAGTTTTTTCCCAAAAGAAAAAGATAATATCATAACTCAAGAATTAATAACTTATGAGAAAATAAAAAATGGTATTAAAAAAACTACATTCCAAAGAAACTTTTTAAAGAAAAGTCATTACGACAGCACAAGAACAGAAATATTATCTGTGGATTAGGTTATGGATATTCTTGAAAAAAAAAGAGGAACTTATCTTGGTTTTTTTAAAGAGGGAATTATTGATGCTTTCCTTAAAAAACATTTATATGAAGATAAAAAGAGTTCTCATTATTACAAGTTAGGATATCAATTTGGATTGTGTTTAGAAAATTTAATAAAAGAGAAAGAGGTAGAAAATGAAAGATGAAGTACCGGATAAGGTTAAAGAAACCTTAAAAGAAATAGGCATGACACCAAATCAAGCCGGTTGGAATTGTCATGGAACTTATGTTCTTTTGCACAAGGCATTGGAAAAAGTTGCTGTGCATAAAAAAATTGTGTTTAGTCAGCCTAGTATTTTGGAATGTAATTCTGAAAAGAAAGTGGTCAGTTTATTGGTCACCGGTAACATGGGAGACAAATCAGAATGGTCTATTGGAGAGGCATCTCCCTCTAATAATAAAAATAGTTATCCATATGCTATGGCTGAAAAGAGAGCCAAAGATCGTGTGATATTAAAGCTAGTAGGACTTCATGGAGATGTATATGCAGAAGATGAGGCAGATGCATTTAAAGAAGAAAGACCTAGTGATATCATAGGTGGCACTATGGATAATGGATCTAAGCAAACAAAAGAAGATCCACCAAAGAACGATCCACCTAAAGAAGAAAAAACTGTGGATATTAAAGATGCACGATCAGATAAAGTTGAGAGTGTACCGGTAAAAGAGGGAGTTGATATTATTAAGACAGTTTTCATGACCTTTATGCCGGATGACGATATTGAGGCTTTGCGAAGATTTAAGAATATAAATGCAGATGCTTTGATGACGTTGAAAGAGTTGGATGCAAAAGCATTTGGCGAAGTATCAACAGCCTTTATTAAAAAGGCAGATAAAATCAAATCCAAAGAAATAGGAGAGTAAAATGGAAAATGATTACCCACCAAGTGGCACATTATTTATGTCAAAGAATAAGAGATCAGAAAGATCTCCGGACTACACCGGTCAGTTTGAAATAAATCATGAGGTAGTAGAAGATTTAGCCAAGCAAATGAAAAATGGTGTCAAGAAACCTATATTCAGTATGGTTGGTTGGAAAAAGTACAGCGATAAAACCGGTACATCTTTTTTATCTTTAAGAGGTAACGTGTACGAACCACCGGTTAAAAGAGATAACGAAATACCAAAAGAGGTAATTAAATCAATAGATGAAATTGATGAAATAAAATTCTAAAGGAGATTTAAATGGAAGAAACCAAAGCAAATACAGATGCATTAGGTGTTCCTAATGTAAACTTTGAGGCTGTCAAAACATCAATGATGCAAGACAAGAATGGAACTAACATAAGGCTAACAATACATCCTAACGATGTTCCACCACAACTACATAAAGATTGGGTGGGATCTAGGTACATGGTTGTCATGGTAAAAATAAATGAAGATGGCACTCCGGAAAAAGGAGATAATGATGCCACGAAAGAAATCTAAAGAAGAAATCCTTGAAAATGCTGAATACGTAACTCTTGATGGTTTGTCCAATATGCTTATGGTCTCAAAACAATCAATATACAAAATTGTAAATACAGAGGAACGTAACTTTCCCAAGCCTTTCCCTTTGATGAAATCAGAGAAGAGAGAAAAGAATATTTGGAGTAAATCAGAGGTTAAGGATTGGCTAGAAGAACAGCGAAACCAAAAAGTTACGTAAAGTTATGGCTAGGGTAAAGTACGAATCCAAAGATAACCTAGACAATGAAAAAAATGTTTTAAGACATATGTCAGATAAATGGGATATGTCTTATTCAAAGTTACCTTTAACTTATAAGTTAGATTACGTCATGTATAGAAGCGATAAGCTATTAGGTTTTGCTGAAGTAAAATGCAGACTTAATTCTATACATGACTTTTCAACTTATATAATATCTTTATCTAAGGTCATGAAAGCCAGAAGGTTAGCATCCGTGACCGGAACTAAATCAGTTTTATTTGTAAGTTGGTCAGACGCAACCGGATGGATAGATTTCTTTTCAGACTTTGAGGTAAAGCAAGGTGGTAGATCTGATAGAGGCGATTGGCAAGATCAAGAGCCGGTATGCCACTTTGATATAAAAGATTTTAAAATAATTGCACACTCTGATTTATCGGCAGCGAACTAAAAGGAGAGACCAATGAAATTATACGATGAATATAAAGAAGCATTTATAGGAACTACTATAAGTGCTTTCAGTAGAAATCAAGTGGCATTATATGATTATGATAAGTGCATAATGATATTGATGCATGACAATAAATGGAGTGAGGAAGAGGCTTTGGAGTGGTTTGACTTTAATACCATTGGTGCATGGGTTGGCGATGACACTCCAATATTTATCAATCAACATAAGATTAGCGATATAAAGGAGTATTTAGATGAAGAATGACAAGGTTAATAAACCTAATCATTACAGAAAAGGTAAGGTAGAATGTATCGATGCAATTAAATCTGCATGCGAAAATGGATACGAATACTATTTACAAGGAAATATTATTAAGTATGTTTGGAGATACAGGCATAAGAATGGGTTAGAAGATCTTCAAAAAGCAGAATGGTATCTCAAAGAATTAATAAAAGTAAAAAGTAAAAAATAAAGCTGTCTTTCCCGCACCGGGGTCTAGTTGAACGATACTAAAACTTTACGTAAACTTTTTGTCCATGCCCCTTATTCATAATCATCCAACTACTATCATGCAGTCTTTCGTATTCCTACACTTCTCATCAACAGAATACCTTTCTTCATAATCTCTTGTATTCTTTCAGTTCTTAACTTTATTAGTTTTGTTCTAACGTCATCCGGTATTCTAAGGTTTCTTTCTAACTCTCTGATTTGCCTCAGTAATCTGTTTCTAGCATTGTCTAGAGCCTTAAATCTGCCATACACCTTTATCTCGTCATCGTATCTAGACATCAAGTTACGTATATTTTGTGGCTCACCTCGTCTTCTAGCTAAATCTATTCTAGCAAATATCGTAAATAGCTCTTTTCTCTTTTCTAAATAATTAGATGTATCTATTCTCTCAGACGGCTGAGTAATAACCTTTCTGACAAATGGTATTTTGTATGCATTAATCTCGCTAAAGTCTCCGGTGGCTATGGCTGGTATAACTTCAGCAACAAGATTTGCCGATCTTCCAATAAAAGCACCTGCACCACCTATAACATACTCGTAAAAATATTCTAATGTATCCGGAGAAACGTCTATTAATCCACTTTCTACTTCGTCTCCAAAAGTTAAGTCATTTATAGTTTGTGCAATAAACTTAGATACCGGACCAGTAGTACCCCAATGAGTATATGCATCTGCACCTGACCTTGAAGCGTACATAGGCGTTTCTTTGTATATAGGATCATTTCTATAATTTTTATTTAACATCATCTCTGCTAATGGTTTTCCTGCAGTAGGAACAATATAAGACTCAAAATTTTCTATTGCACCAAATGGGGACAAAGTTTCCATAGTAGTACCAAAAATACTGTCTGACATTTGTCCAAAAGTATATTCGCCTCGTGTATAGCGACTTAAAGCTCTACCTAAATTGAATGGCATATTAAGTCCATAAGCCAATGGTATTGTAGTGAACTTTTCTTCAGAAAGACCAAAGTTACCAAAAACTAAATTATGCTCTAATGTATAATCTTGTAATTTATCATAAGGATTTTGTTCATCTTCATCTTCAGGGTCTCTAAAGAAAGCCATTAATTGATCTTGCAATATGCCATAAACTATTAAGCTACCTAATAATTTTCTAACCTTAGACGACTTATAAGCCGCATTGAATATAGCCATGCTTCCTTGTAAAGATGCATTATAAAATAAATATAAAGAATTCATAAAAACTTTATCTTCACCACCTTTAGCAAAGTTTACTGTAACGTTCCTAGCTGCTTCAGCAGCCCTAGCATCAGTGAATCCTCTTTTCTTTAAATTAGTGAATGTTGCTAAACGAACACCATTTTCAATCATTGTGTTATAATCATCTAAAAACTTTAATAGACTTTGGCCACCTTTAAAAAAGAAATTTTTTCTATTTAAACCTAATGATGTCGTATCACTAATTTTAGTTAATAAGTCATTCATGTTGTTCATCTGGTCTTCTACTGTACCCATTTGGTTAGTAGCGTTTTTACCACCTGCTTTAACAAATTTTTTATATTCTTCTGACCAAAAGCTAGTGTCATCAGTTGTTCTTAATACTTTTCTTATTCCGTTAATCGCACTGCCAACATCTCTTAGTATTTCCTTTGTAACACCTTCTGCATCATGCTGTTGTATATTTACTAATGCTGTTTCTAAGTCTTTTGCAAAGTTAGGAATAACGAATGCTGGATTATAAGTAGTGCTAATGTTTGATAAAAATCTATTTAACTTAGCTAATGTACGAATGATTGGAATATGTTGTTTAGGCTCATAGTGGCTCTTGAACGCTCTGGCTAGACTCTCTTTGTAAAAGTTTACGTAAACTTGTTCTCCATTTTCTTTTACAACCAACTGATAAGGATCATTAACATCTTGAACATCTGTTATTTCAGCAAAGTTTTGTTGTAAGTCAGCAGCTAATGCATCGTTTGTAGCCAAACTTCCATCTGATTGTTCTTCTTGACCTCTTAATAATCTCAATAAGTCTTGACCGGCTCCATTTCTTTCAGCTCTATCAATAGCTCTTACATTTTGTGAAATAGTTGATGCTAGAAGGTTCTCTGCATACTTAGGGCCACGACCACGAGCGGCTTTATCTTCTTTTCCTAATGCCCCAAAATAATTAACAGTTCTTCTTTTAGAGTTTTTATCGTCATCTTTAAATTCTTGATCTGTATCTAAATCACCACGTAAAGGCACATAGTGTTGAAACCTTGTTCTTCCATCATATTCTTCTTGTGTTATTAAACCATTTTCAAACCTAATGTTATTAGTGCTTTCTATAATTCTTTTTACATATCCATCTACACTTTTAATTACATTCTTATCTGCATCAGACAATCCATCAACCCAATCAAGTATAGCATTGGATTCCGCTTCTGACATACCAGAACCTAATCCTCTTTTATGCTTAGCTTGTATTTGTAAGTTTCTTTCTTTGGCATGCATAGCGTATAAATAAGCATCTATAACAGCAATTCTTTGATCTGGAGCAACTTCAATTGCCTTCCTAACAAAACCACCATCTTGTATATCTAGAGAAGCACTAGTAGATAGCCTTTCTAGTTCATTTATTTGATCTTCTGTGAAATTAAGTTTTCCTATTTCTTCTAACATTGGTTTAACAATAGTTGTTTCTTGATCTACTATATTAGAACCAATAATACCTGATGAATTTAACTCTCTAAGATAAGGGTCCATAGCATCTGCTATAGTATAACCTTTTTGTCTTAACTCATCCATCATTGAGCCTACAGGTTGGAATGAGTCTTGATACTTTTGTACTATTTTTTGAGCAGCTTGCGCCCTTGTGTTGCCTCTTAATAAAAACTTAGGTGCTATTTTAAGAGCTTTGGCAATCAAACCTGATAAATTATCGTATCTTATGTTCTGCTGCGCGGCAGCTATGTCACGATCATTAATAACTTGTTGTTGCTGTCTATCACTAAAAGGTGTTGCTCTTATTCTTGATCTTCTAGTCGAAGGCTCTCCGGCAACTGTTCCTCCAACTCCGCTGTCATCTCTGGTATTCCTTCCGGGTACATAAGGTCTAGATAACTCTCTCTCGTAACTGGAATTTCCACTGAATTCAGGTATTGTATCAATGGGTCTTGCCCAACTTGGTTCCGTAAATCCTGCTGGCGTTGCATTTATAATCTCCTCTCTTGTTTCATCTAATGTTAAACCACCATCAGTATATGATTGCCATATACGATTTATATTTTCTATGTTTTCTTTTTTGTTTTTAAATGTATCAGGAAATAAACCTCTTATTGGCTCCCATGTTATTGATTGCATTTGTCTTGGTAAAACACCTCTTCGTTCAGCAGCTCTTGTATAAGCGTCTGCTATTAATCCGTACATACCTCTAGCACCTGTAACAGAAGAGTTAGGTATAACTCCATATTTTTCAGACTTGCCTCTACCTGTGTATATGCCAAAATTTTGCTCAACTTCAATAGCTTTACCACTTAAAGGCTTAAAAAATGCTACAGCAACAGCATGCGTATCTATGGTAGAATGACCGTCAGGAGACATGGGTGTAATCATATTGTTAAAAAAACTTCTAACTTTATGTCTATCACCTAACAAAATAGATATTTCTTGAAGAGATGTATTAGGGCTTAAATCTAATGCTCGAGCAGAACTAGCTAAAATTCTATTTGAACCCCATCCAGTACCTTTAGGATTGCCATCTTTTCTTCTTGCATAATCTAAAAACTCACCCTCTGGAGTTACTATTCTATGACCTCTGTCATTATAAGTCTCATCAAATATTCTTATCCACATACCTCTATGCATAGAAAACTCTAAGCTATCTAAACTACTAGAGTTTCTCATTGGACTCATTATAAATTTTAAAGCAGCTTGTGCAGCTTTGTTATCGCCATATATTCTTTTAGCAGTCTTTACCATAGCAGGAGTAAACTCTTTATTGCCATGATTTCTAGATATATCTAATACACGCTCCCCTAAAGATACATTCATAAACCAATCTTTTTGTGGTGATTGTATTGCTATTACCGCAGCCACTACCTCTGGAGGATAATTATATTCTTTTGCAAATCTATCAACTATAGCTCTTGCCCCATCATACCATTTAGATGACCTTTCTCTGTATTCAGGTTGATAGGTGTCATGAACAAATAAAATATTATCTGTCATCGCTTCAATGTGATCTTCAATTATTTCTTGATCTGAAAAGTTTACGTAATCTTTTGAATTTTCTGATAAGTTATATTTCTTTATTATATTAGCTGCTTGACTAGCTAATTTTTTATCATTTTTTATTGTTTCTCCATTAATAAACATTAAGTTTGTAGATGGATCTGCTTCTCTTGATCCTGCAGTAGGAAATCTAGTACTAACAGTATGCTCTTGACCAACAACTCTAGTAACAGATCGCATAGTTCTTTTGGCATCAACACCACGCTTTTGATTTATTGAATCCTTATATGCTTGATCGTATTTCTTAGCTTGATATGTCTCAGGTATAGTTAATTCATAGAACATAGCCGCCATAGGTCCCCGATAAGGATGATTAATCCAATATCCTGTTGCCCCAGAATCTTTAATCATTCTTTCTTTTGCAGTAGTAATATAATTAAGTCTGCCAGTAGTAGCCCTTATATCAGGTTTATCTCTATTTAACTCTAAATTTGCTGCATCATTAAACTTTTCTGGATCAGCTTCCCAATCATACATACCTTCGTAAGGAACATCTATTTCATAAATATTTTCTCCAAGACCTTGTTCAGGATTGTATCCATTAGGATCGTCAATATTGACAGCATAATAATTTCTTGCAGGGTATCCTTCAAAAGTTCTTCTTCTTTCTTCGCCCCGCAACGGTCCAGATCCTTGTTTTTCTGGATCTATGCTTTGAAGGCCTTCTATATGAGAGAAATGTGTTAGCTTGACTGTCTTTTGCGGAGATAACTTAGGTTCCCTCCCTTTTTCTGTCGGTTCAAACGTGCTTCGTATAGGGCTACGTCTTCCTCCTCCTCCTTCATCTCCTCCTCTGTCAACTCCAACATCTCCTGTTTCACCAAGTTGTTCATTTGCTCGTAAAGTTCTTTCATCTATTTCTCCTTTTATGCTATTGGCTAATTTTTCATTAACAACAAAGTCTGATAACAATGTAATCTTTTGATCAGCATATATTGTTTCTTCCGCTTTATTTTTACTATTTCTATTAAGGTCTCCTACTGCATCACTATAATTCAACCAAGAGTTTTGACCTCTAGTCTCTGTAGTCATGGCTTTAGCGGCTAATGGTGAGTACATAAGTACATGAGCCTGCCATGCGTTCTCTTCGCCCCTTGGAGAGAATGTAGCACCTTCTAGCGCATGACCAAAGTAGTCATGAACTATTCTAAATAAATCATTATAACGTACATCTCTGCCATCTATTATTTCACCAGTTTTTTGTAGCAGTGGATTGTCTTTAATATCTTGCTCTGTTATCCCGTCACTACCAAAGCCATCGTCTGTAGCGAAAACCCACATATGATTATTATTATTAATATCTATTAATAAATCTTTTGAAGCTCTAGGATAAGGATTAGATTGATCTGGCTTAATAAACTCAATATTTAAACCTGTATCTTTGATAAAACGCCATTGATCAAATGTTTCATCAGCCATAGCTTTATATGATTCAATAACTGTAGGGTTATCTGGTTCATTTTTAGCATTTTCAAAATCTCTTGCTATTCTTTTGGCAAATTCTACATCTACCTCTACATATCTATCTGGCCTTAAGTTAGGTATGCCTTTAGATGCTAAATATTTAGCTTTTACAAAATGAGCTATAGGTAACGGACCAATAGATCCTTTATGCAAGTCAGGTAATCTATTAATAATTATACGTGATCTCTTAGGCTGTGGCTGTTCATTAGACTCTTGAGTATTTTTGTCTCTTCTACCTATTTGTTTTTCTGTTTCTGTTGTTCCAATGTTTTCAAAGATTTGATCTACCTCAGTAAACCCTTCTTGACTATGAGAGCTAAATATAGACTTAATAAATTTAATAATTCTATCAAATAAACTCTTAGGCTTACCTGCTAATTTAAGTTTTCCATCTGTATAGTCTCTGTACATTTCAGCAATAGCTTCTTCAACAACTTCGTCTTCTGACATATCTTCTCGTCTTGCATGACTAGCTCTTTCATAATATGTATAATCTCTTGTTGTGTCCTTGCCTCTGCTTCTCTTAACGTACTTCCTAGTTTTAACCGCTTTAGCTAACGACTGATATTCTGCATCTGTAAAAACATTTAAACTTCTAAGGGCATGTATAATCTCGTGGTTCATTACACTGCCTAGTTTTAGTTCTAGTTCAGCATCTGTCATGTTAGGATCATACAGTTCCATAGCTAATGCTATTACTCTTTTACCAGATGAATCTACATCCATAACTCCTTCGGTAATGCCTTCAATATTACCTTGCTGTAGTTCTTTAGTAAGCTGTGCCTGATCTAATAAAGGAACTCCTTCAAGCCTCACATCAGATAATCCTATCCTATTAAGCTCTGACCTTAGAGCATCAAGTACACGCTTCTGTTTTAATTTATATTCTGGAGTTTCTTTAGCTTTGGGAGCTTCATCAAAGACTTTCTTTGGAGCTAATGAAGGTGCTATCCTTCTTGCCTGTATCGTTTGTTGACCATCAACTAACTTATTGGCTTTATTTTCCAATGCAAATGATTCTAATTGCAAATCTGAATATTGTTTTTGTAACAATTCTAATTGTTGATTATATGTTTCAAAGTTTACAGGATCATCTGTGAATTTTTCTTGTTCTTTTCTTAATTGATTTTCTGCTGTTCTTATTCTTCTAGCTTGTTCTGATAAAGCAGATGCCTGTTTAACTAAATCTAAATTAATATCTGTTTGATCTCTGGGTGCGTATTTACCTTTACCTAAATATTTTAACTTTCCTGAACTTAAAAAGGTTAATAAAGCTCCATCTGACTCCTGATCTGATAGCTTTTCTTTAAATAAATTATTATAAACTTTTTTAGCAGAAGCTCTGTTAATAACTTTTTGTTTTAATAACGTTTCTCCAAATTTTTCAAGCTGTTCATTAGACTCATCGTCTATTGGTGGAGGTTTATACAAAAATGGCTTTTGATTAATAGCCTCTCTTGCGGCTGCTTCTTCACCAATAACTTCTTGAATTTCTTCTATAGTAGTTGGATCATCTACAGGTATAGATTTACCAAGTTCTATTCTTTGTTTTCTAATTTTAAACGCTTCGTCTTGTGGCAAATCTTCTATTTTTATAGTCTTAAAAGGAGTTCTAGTCTCTCTTGCTGCCTGTAATGTTTCTTCTGTATCTTTGATTTTTTGATTAGTTTGTGCATCTGCCACAGATTGATTACTAATATCTACCGCTTCATTACCTGTTGGTGCAATTATATTTGTATCAGGTGCCGGTAATCCTAATCCCGGTCCTTCTAATAAACTTACTTGTTTAGCTTGCTGTGTTTTTAGATACTCTTCAGCATTTTTTAACTTCTCTGCACCTTCACGACCTTCTTCTAAAGAATCTTCATCTAACTGTGTTTGTTTTCTCTCAAAATTATTTATCTTTCTACCACGTATGCTATCTAATATTAAATTTAATGCACCTGCTGCACCACCACCGTATACAGCATCGTCATAAGCACTTTGTCCGGGTATAATATCTGGATTATATATATTTTGTTCTATTAAATCTTGTGTATATCCAGCTATTGCCTCTTGCGCACCTTCAACACCACCTGTTATTAATGATCGTTTTATACGCCCACCAATAGTCTTGACTGCCTTGTCTATATTTTTTTTATCAACTTTTTTTAATATTCTTAAAGATGCACCTAAACTTTTACTTAAAGCAACAAAAGGTATAGCTTCTGATGTACCTAATAAAGCGCTTAATAAAACAGCATCCGCTTTTTGCGAACCATCTATAACACCACCTTTTTCTAAAAAGTTTGCTATTCTATTCATCTGATCTTGCGATTGAATAGCAGCACCTTGTCCTGCAACAGTACCAAAACCAGCATATTGAGCTATCTTAGGAGCTACTTTAGCTGCTAATAAACCACTCTTTACAGCAAATCCACCTGCAAGAAATGAACCAATAGATCCAAATGCCTGACCACCTTTGCTCATAATACTTTCATTAAAGTCAAAAGTTTTACTTAATGTTTTAGCAGCGCCTCTGGAAAAATCTTGTGCAGACTGTCCTATTCCACTTTCACCCGGTGCTACATCAGCTCCTGCTTTTTCACCAATTCCCTCACCAATAGAAGCTATACCTCCCGGTATATCAGTGTATCCTTTTATAAAACTTCCAATACCACTTTTTACAAAATCAAGTGGACTACCAATAAGTGTTTCTTCTTCTTTATCTTCAGGGGGAACGCCTATTAAGGCTCCGTCTTGACTGTTAACATAATTTTGTATGTAGTCATCTTCAGAAGCGGTGGGAGCATCACCAGCAATAAGTATAGGATATACTTTGCCTGTTAAATTACTTCTTACATTAATAGTACTCATTTATGTACCTTTAACTAGCTGCAGTCTCAGGTAAATTAACACCGTATTCTTGCAACAATTGAACTAAATATTTTTCTTGTGCTTCTAATTGATTTTGTCTAGCAGGATTCTGAGAAAAATCAGGTAATACAGCACTAAGATCACCCAACTTTCCATATAATTCACCTCTTGTCTTTTGTAGCGCAGACATTACTTGAGAAGCTGTAAGTTTACCTTTTTTTCTACCAGCAGATATTTTAGCTCTTGCATTGATTAAATCTACAACACCTTCTTGATATCTTTTGTTTGAATCTCTAAAAGCCTCTAACCCTTTAGATCCACCTTCACCTATAGCTTGAGCAAGAGTAGGTGCAGTAGATGACATTATGCCAAGACCGGCTTGTGCCAATGCTAAATTTCTATCTAAAGCCCTTTCTTTTTCTAAACCTTTTTGTAAATTAATTATATCCTGCTCTACTGTGTCAGTGCCAGATGACCCTAACATGGGCAATATAGAATAATTAGAAGTACCCTTGCCTGTTGTTACAGGAGTGTTATTTTCAACATTTTCTGATATATCTTCTGTATCAATATCTTCTTCAAGAATTGCTTTATCTTTGTCTTCCATTCTATCTAATATTTGTTGAGATGTGCTACCAGAACCTGCAAATCCATTAGCAGCTCTAACAACACCGCCTTCTGCATATCTTCTACCACCAAATGTAAATCTTCCTCTCATATCAGATACAGCAGGTCTAGCTCTTCCATCCCTTAACACTGCTGGTTCTGGTCTAGCCATACCTTTACCACCTATACCTATTTGTGGAGGAGGAATTCTTCCCATAAAAGGTTGACGCATTTCTAAATGAGGTCTGGGTTGAGCCATCATTGGTGGCACTCTGTCCATATTATTATTTAAATCAACATTAAATTTTGACTCAGCTTCTTGTTGCACACCATCTAAATAAGGATCTATCTCCTGACCCATGCTATTTCTTATCTCATTACCAAACTGTGCAAGTCCTCCAGAAGCCATCTTCATAGGTGCGCTTGTGCCTACACCGTCTGATACTGCGCTCTGAGGAGCCATAGCCTCTGACATACCCATCATACCTTGTTGAGGCACACCTGCTGAAGCAACAGCTTCTTCGGCTACTGTGGGCTGTTGTTGAGCTTGTCTTGCTTCAAAGTCTCCTTTAACTCTTTTTCTTCTATTTAACTCTGATAAAACAAGAAATTGTGGAGCATTACCGCTTGGTTGTTGCATTTCTTTAACAAGCTGATCTTGAGAAAAGTTTTTTAAATCATCTTGAACTTCTAATAAATTCATCATGCTCCTGTTATCCCTCTATATAATCCTAAACCAGCTATTCCTGTTCCAAGTAAATCTTTTACAGGATTATACTGTTGAAATTTAGTTGTTTCAGTAGATGGCTGTACAGGTATACCTCTTAATAAAGAAGAATAAAACTGTAACTGTTCTCTTGGATAATCTCTTTGTCTAACAAAATCTTCATAATTTAAATCAAGCCCTGCCTGATCTCTAGCTTGCCTATCCTTTGCTATTTTTTCTAATAACTGTGCAGACTCGATGTCTCCTGCTCTGGCCTTTTGTCCTAGTGCAGCTAACTGCGATCCTTGCGCGGTAAGAGCATCAGCCGCACCTAAACCAAGTTTTTCGGCTGCCATCTGAGATTCTCTATCAGCACCAAATTGTCTTTGAGCAGATTCAAAAGCCTTCTGCTGACCTGTTGCTTGTATATCACCTAGCTGTCTTTGAAGAGCCTCACTAGCCATTCCTTGTTGAACTGCACCTCTACTGCCTCCAAATGCACCTGCGTCAACCGCAGAAGCATCTCTTCCTGCTTGTTGTCTTTGAAAATCTAAAACAGCTTGATTTTTCTGTACGTCTAATACATTTTGTAAATAAGGAGACATATACTTTTGAGCTTGGGCAGAATCAAAATCTTGTGATTGATATTGAGTTCCTTGTAAGGCTCTGTTCATTGCGGCTGTAGTACCCGCTGTTGCTGTATCAAAACCAGCAATAGGAGAACCTGCAACACTTCTTGCTAAATCTCTTGATGCTTGTGTGTCTTGATTTTCCGCAGCTAACCTTTGGCCTTCATAAGGAGTATAATCTCTTTTTGACTCTGATTCTGCTCTTTGAATTAACCTAGTAGCATATGGCTCATAATAATCAGGCAAAGATGTTTGCGTAATATTTTGTTCTGTTGGTTGACTTGGAGGTCTTGATCCACCTTTACCCATTATCTATCTCCATTCTGTATGCTATGTACTCAGGTTTCCAGTTGTAACTCTTTAATACCTTAGTCCATGCTTTTCTACCATAGCCCTCTAAATGACTACAGCCACAATCTTTTGCAAAACTATTAAATTTTTCTAAGGCAATAGGAAGCCATTCACTCATTCTTTTACCGCCTACCCAATCCATAGCTAATGCTCTTCTATTAGGATACTCTATCAATCTAGTTGTTATTGCAGCTATCACTTTCTCATCTTTCTTTTCATCTATAATTAACCACAAATTGTAGTATCCTTCTTTTATATGCCTATAAATATCGTCTATATGATATTTACCTCCACTTGTCTGTATGGCCTTGTTAAGCATAGAGCTAACATCACCCCAAACTATGTCTGTCGCCTCGAGAGGAACTGCTGTGCATATCATGCAGGCAACATCATCTCATCAGGTATTGCAGGTGGTTGTACAGTGCCACCAGTTCTTAATTGTCTTACTCTATCCATCATATCTTCTAATTTATTAGAACCTGCATCTGAAGAGCCATTTCCTATGCCGCTAACAACATCCGCAGGAACAACAAATTCACCATCAGAAAGTAATACATCTTGATCTCCTTCCATAGAAGCAGGTATCATATCAGACATGCCGTCACCAGCACCCTCTATCATGCCATCTCCTTCACTTGGAATTTGAGGTATTTCACCTGACTGCACCCTTTGCATTAAATCCTTTAGTGCTTCCTGACCAAATTGTTGTACAAACTGAGCTAATATAACGTTTTGTTGATTAGTATCAATAATTTCCCCTTGTAAAACATCTATAGTACTACTGATTAACTCTTTATCATTCATATCACCATCAGCCATCATACCTCCAATACCAGCATCCATAGGTGACATCATAGATTCTACCTCACCACCCTCTGCCATATAGTTAGGTGAAAATCTATAATCAAATTCACTAGTGTCATTTGGATCACGATCCTTTTGAAATCTAACAGTGTCTTCAGGAGCCATTCCTTCAGGAAAAATTCTTTTTTCTTTTTTCTCATACTCAGGTGGCTTAATCATTGAGTCTGCCATTAAACCACCTAAACCTGCGCCTACAGCTTCAGGCCTTGTTAACTGAGACATAAGACCAGCTTGTTGTCCTATAGTTTGCGGAGTTGCTAATTGTGCTGCAGATCCAGAGCTTGCTAACCCTGTTCTTAAAAATTCACCAGAACCTTGACCAGCACCTTGAGCAAAAGGTGTTGCTGCGTTTGCTGTTATACTTGGATCAACACCACCTAGTTGACCTCCTAACATACCGCCAATACCGCCCAGAGCCGCACCCCTCAAAACATCCTCAGTACCACCACCTTGAAGCAGTGATCCTATACCACCACCTATTGCACTTGCTAAAGCTGCATTAGATGTAAGAGCTAAACCTGCTGGTCCAAGTATTGCTGGCGCTGCTAAACTTAATATTGCTGATAACATTTTACTCTCCTAAAGCCTTCATACGATTAATTAATCTGTTCGCTCTATTAGGCACTTGTACTCTCCATTTCGAGTCATGCATCTGATTTGCACATTCTCCAAAATCCATTATAGATAGACTTGCCTTTAGTTTACTAAATTTTGATAGTCTTGTGTACCCCAAATTGTACATCATGTTGCATAAAATTAATTGCGCATCTTCTGGTAGCTTGTAAAAATCTTTATATAACTTTTCACAATCTTCTATTGTTCCGATTATATCTTCATTAAAACAGCTATTTACACGCTTTCTACTTACTGGCGTACCAACTGGCATACCGTATTCTGGGTCTGTCTTTTTTACAAGGTGACCTATCCCAAAAGTTGGTAATTTTAAATGATCGAGGTATATTTCATGTACATTCCCCTCATCTGCTTCTATTTCTTTTCTTAATTTTTCAATATCCATATTTATCTCCTAAAACTTTACGTGAACTTTTACGCTTTTTTCTTAACTGTCTGCTTTGCTCGTTTAAAGTTCTTTTTAGTAGGCGCTCCTTTTGCACCTGCCTTACGCATCTTTTCACCACTACCAGCGGCTATTCTTCTTTTTTTAGCTTGTATGTTTCTATATAAACTCATTTGGTTAAACCTTTCTGCTTTTCATATGTCCTCAAGCCGCCAATTCCGAGCATGCCGCCAAGAACAGTAAGAAGTGTACCCATATCAAATTCTGGCAATTCTGGTAATGT
>Ga0209634_1001512_pt1 | contig 16859 bp, 34 predicted proteins | sample LinPmetageLP40_FD_184043 | JGI IMG/M metagenome (GOLD analysis project Ga0209634, IMG submission 184043) | Marine viral communities from the Pacific Ocean - LP-40 (SPAdes) (version 2) | ecosystem: Environmental > Aquatic > Marine > Oceanic | place: Pacific Ocean | collected 2010-08-26
ATAGAGATGCCAAGAACATGGCCGTCTCTAGGATATAAGCCGGTTGTCTCTGAATCGAGTCCGATGTAAGCAGGTCGAGAGTTAATGCAATAACATATCCACTCATTTGCAACCTCCGTATCTTGTATTCCTATTACTTGTTCGGGACGGATTACTGTTTCTTCCAATGCCCCAGATATGTAATCAAGAATGTTTCTTTTTGAAGCTTCCCAAGTTGGTTTAGCTTCTGGTTTAAAAGCAAGCATAGAAGGATTAATTATAGGTAAAAACTTCTCATCTACTAGCTTCCCCGAATATTCTGTGATGGAATTAATCTTAGTATAGTACTTGAGCGCATCACTACCTACTAGTATAATCCACTCATACTCATCGGGATTGAACTCTATATCAACATCCCGCTTGAGTACTTTTTTAATTTTACGATCTGAGCATAGTTGAAACTGATCAAACTCTATCTCATTATCGAAAAGTTCTATTCTAAAATTAGTATTACTTTTTTTAGTCTCTATTAATGCGACGTTAGGCATATAATTTACTCTTTAGTTTTGTAACTTGTTGTATTGTAAGTGCTCCAGGATCTGTACCTTTTAAATGTACATTCCTGACAGAGAGTCCAATACTCTCACACATTTCTTTTACTTTTTCTGCTCCATTTTGTCCCGCTTCGTCTCCATCAAAGAAAATATCTATTTGAGTAACTCCTGACATAGCAAGCACTGAAAGTTTACGCTCGTTGATATTCTTTGTTCCGAAACAGCACATAGCATTATCTAGTCCTTTGTCATGTAAATTTATCATGTCAAAGATTCCTTCTACAAGTATCACACAGCCGCCCTTTGGTTCTACTGTAGGGTACAAAGGCATCTGTGCACCCGCAGGGGTTATAAGATACTTGGGTACTCCCACTCCTGTATGTCTACCATTAAAAGCTACTATTTTTCCTGTTATATCTCGTATAGGAAAATTAACTCTACTGACAAACTCTTTGTCTGTACTCTCAAATGCTTCAAATTTCTGGTAGGTTTCTAACTTTATGCCTCTGTGTTCACGAGCATACAGTGTACTATTCTTGGGAAAAACCAAACCAGAACTTTCCGCCATCTTCTGTCTAATAGTATTTTTCAGCTTTTCGCGTCGTAGTTGAAGCTGATTTGGTTTTTCCCCAAAATAGGTAAATAAGTTTCCCTTGTACTCACAAGAAAAACAATTAAAAATGCCCGTAATCCGATCTACTCTCATAGACGGATTACGGTCAGGATGATCAGGGTTAAGACAACTAATCTCGTAGTCTGCGCCCTTTGGAATATATGCTATTCTCTTACTTTCTAATAATTCTTCTACGTTCATTATCTACCAATATCTTTTATGTTTTCGCTACTGATTACTTGGTAAGCTCCCTTATTGTAAGCAGGGGCAATAGTATGTTTGCTGCTAACGTAGTGATCTTTTGCAGCAGTCTCTTCTGGGTTGGGTGAGCCTAGCTCTGCAGAAGGATACTCTGTGAGTTGTCTCCAGTTAACTGGTGCAATAGGTTGTGCTTCTGTTGTTGTCTTCCAATGATATACTTGCCGTCTTTTACGTCGTGACTTGCTGCCCATTTTTCTCCCACTTGTAGTGTATTGCATACTGCCTTGAACAATCATGTAATTTCCTTACTATTTTGAAAGTTGAAAGACTATTATACTAAAAGAACGTCCAAAAGTCAAGAACTATTTTTAAATATCATTTATTTCTTCACCGGTGACATGGGAAGAGTCCTCTTTCTCTTTAGGAGTTAGAGCAGTATCCGGTCCTATCTTTAATGTCTCCCAGTCCATAGTGGAAGTGAAAGACTTTTCTGCTGCATTTCGCATTTTTACACAATTAAGAGTTATACACTTATCTTCTTGAGACCAAGCTTCTAATGTGTACGCTGCATCAGCAGCATCAAGTATACCTTTTGCAAAGCGAGCTTCTCCGCTTGCATCGGTTTGATAGGGAGAGAATACAGTGGTTTCATACTCTTGTGCCATCGACTTCAATGCTTTACTTACTTCTATTTGTTCTGTCCAGTCGTATTGTCCTCCCCGAGAGGGCATTGCTGATCTTTTAACTTGATTAATATAATCAACAATTATCATACCAACATTACCCCTTTTGACTTTCTTGTCAAGCTCGGCTCGGATTTTCGCAAGAGTAAGAGAAGGCTCGTATACTACGTCAATTTGCCTGTCAGGTATCAGACTACAGTCAATCTTCAACTCATCATGGAATTTGTCGAAGTTACGAGTCTCTCTATAGTTCTTGAGTTTTTCTTGTCCACCCACAAATCTGTTGGCCCACCACACTGCTACTTTTTCCCACTCTACTATATTCAGATTCTTAGTCCGAATACGAGAGAAAGGTATACTAGTAGCTATGGAACAACATCTTTGTAGAATAGACCTGCTATCCATCTCAATCGTAAAATAGATAGCAGTCTTACCAGAATCGAATACATTATTAGCAAGATTGGCACAGACAATAGATTTACCTGCACCTCTCTTACCACCAACTAGTACTAAGTCCCGGGGAGAGAATTGTATATCAAAGTCATACTCTGTGTTGAGACCAAAGGCTACATACTTAGCTATATCCTCGTCAGGCTCATGCAGAGTAATCGATTGCATACTCTCTTGTGGATCTTCCAAATCAACTTTAGTCTCTATATCAAGTACAATCTCATGTAAATGATTGACAGATTCCTGTGCATCCTCAAAGGCTACAGAGTTTTCAACATAGTTTTCTAAGGAAAGTAGTATCTGTTGTTGGGCGTATTCATTCTTTAAATACTGTAGAAGCATGTAAGGCTCAGCCTGTACTTCTATACTTTCTACAGCAAAAAGCTGCTCTTTAACAGCACCATCTCTTATCTCAAACTTTAAATCTTCAATTGTGGGAATCTTATGGTACTTCTCACAATGATTATCTATAATGGAGTAGAGCTTGTGGTACTCAGATGAAAGGTAATGCTTGTGCGTCATGCTCCAAGTTTCAAAATCTTGGAGCACTAAGACTTGCTTAATTAACGCACTTGCAATATTCAACTATATTAGCCTGCTTTTGCAGCTTTGGCCGCCCCATCATAATCAGCCGCAGTAAGTCCACGACGAGTAAGCATAGTTTTAACACCTCGAGCAGTCTTACCAATAGTCTCAGCAATAGCTTCAACAGTCATATTACCAATATCGGTAATATCGGCAAGAGGGTCAGACGCGGAAGAAGACTTAGTAGTCTCCTGACGTGGTATGGCATCAATGTCACCAGAACGCAGAAGGCTGAGAGCCTTGCCTCGTACTGAATTTACTGAACGACCCATCACATCAGCGATAGCTTCAACAAAAGCACCGTCTTGTACCATCTTAATGAAGGTAGTTTCTTCAGAGGGGCTGTAAGTGCGAACTGCTTCTACCTTAGGGGCAGGCTTGACATGAGCAGTAAGTTCCATAGACAAAATCTTGCCTTGGATAGACTTAGGACTAAAATGTCCGTCTTCAAACAAACCGGCAATATCAGCGTAAGTATACTCACCTGAGTTACCCGTTACAAACGCTTCAAGAGTAGACTCTTGAGTATCAGTGAACGCACGAGTAGAGGAGGCGGATGCCAGTTCTACATCAAAACCCATCTTACGCAGCTTGCTAGAAACTGAACGAGTAGAGGTTTCGAGATCTTCTGCAGCTTCTGCTACAGTTGCCTGTGATACAGGGCTTTCAGGTCCGACAAAGTTAGTGAGCTGGTCGGTACGCTCATCGGTCCACTTAGGTAAAGTAGCCATAGTTATTCTCCTGTGAGATCTGAGAGATTTGTTATTATAGTAACGCCAGACTCGCGAGCCTTTCTGACTTTCGCTGATTCTATTCCACTCTCATTTATTAGAATAGTAACATCTTTTGTTACAGTTGATTTAACTTCATAGCCAAGTTCATTTAATACTGAAGTTGCTTGCGCTTTGGTTTTATAGCTGTTCAACTTTCCGGTAATACAAACTACTCCTTGGGTAGAAGTTTTTGGGGTGAGTACTACAAACTCCATGTTATGAGGTAACTTTGCAATTTTGTGGCTTTCAAATAAGAGATAGTCTAATAAACTTTCAGTGCTCTTCGGGCCGAGTCCTGCTTCTGAACAAGTATCTTCGTCAATGTCATGTAAATGTTTACATACAGTGGCAAGTTTATTTGTAGCAGTTTGTCCTATAAGATGAATACCAAGGGCAGGAAGAAGCCGGTTGAGAGGGGCACTGTGAGAATTAAGTATCTCTGAGTATATTTTTTCTGCAAGACGTTCTGACCCAAGGGCTTCAGCTATTTCATCCTGTTCCAAGTAATACAAATCATGTATCTCATAAAGGTTTAGTTTAGTGATGGAAGCTGGCCCAAGACCTTTAATCTTGAGAGTTTTTGCAAAGTGCTCAATTTTTTTACTAGACTGTGCAAGACAGTCAGTATTGCGGCAATATAGAACAAAGTTTATGCTTTCTAACTTAGAAGTACAGCTAGGGCATTCTGTTGGAGCGATTATATCTTGCATAGACTTTCTCTAAAATTGAATGTATATTATACGGAAAAATAGGTAACTTGTCAAGAACTATTTTTAAGAAACTCGTCCGACAATTCTGGGTATAATTTCTCCAGAACGTATGACTTCTACCATACATCCAATTTGGAGGTCTAATGAGCGAATATAGTCAATGTTATGTAGAGTTGCTCGTGACACAACTGCTCCACCGATCTCTACTGGTTCTAGAATTGCTACGGGACTTACAACACCGCTTTTACCAATCTGCCACTTAACATCAAGTAGTTTAGTTACTTCGGGTGCTTTTTGTTCTTTTAGAGCGAATGCTCCTTTGGGGTGTTTGGAAGTGTGGCCCAGTAATTTAAACTTTTTATTACAGTCTAGACGATACACTTTACCGTCTGTAGGATAGTCTGTAGAATCGAATGAAGTAACTGTATCAATACCTTGTTGTTTTAACCGACTCATGCCGTGCTGCCAAGAATCTGTAAAACTTGGTACTGCATCATACGCTACAAAAGTTAAGTCTCTCTTCGAGAATTCTTCTATATCCTTGAGATTCAATGCACCCGCAGCGTAGTTACGAGCATTTGGGATACTACTAGGAGCTACGACTTCTCCTGTGATTTGACGAACTCCAGATATATTAAGATATGTAGGCACTAACCATTTCATTTTGTCAGTAATATCTCTGCCTTCAATACCATCGCCACGAGTAAGCGCAAGATGTAGCTCTCCATTTACATATAGAAGAGACACAGCAGCACCATCGAGTTTTGGAGTTTTTATACAGTCCGGTAAGTAAAGAGGAGAGTCGGCTATATCAAACACTTTCTGTAGAGAGTACATTTTATAGGCGTGAGGTATTGCATCTGTAACCTTATAGCCTACAGAAGTATAATTAAATTTATCTGATAAAAAATCAAACTCTTCGTCTGACAAAGTAGGAGTGCCCTCATAGTAAGACTTGCAGGCATCATCTAATAGCTGTTTCATCGTATAACCTTTTTATATTTTATAAGATTATTATACGGAAGTTTAACCATTTTGTCAAGAACTATTTATAGAGATCCTGAATCAAATCGATAAAATGTTCTTCAATCACTGCTTTACTTTCTGCTAAGGATAGTATCTCTATCAATCCTGAAAAAAGCTCTCTTGAATTATTGAAGTCTAACGACATAGCTATACCCTCGGGGGAAGGCTTCCACTCTTCATCAAAGTCTAAGTAATACTTTCTTAAGTGCAAGTATTCTATTCCTCTAAAAGTATTTACAGTAAGACGTATTTGTTGCTCTTTCACTGCATCATAGTGAATTACACGAGAATAAGCTTCTGGAGCTTCATGTAACTCCATTAGTGTAGTCTCGGGTAAGGATCATTTTTTAATACAGAAGCTAGAGGTACTACTGTCGTTATGTTCTTAGGTTTGAGTATACGATAAGAATCCGTATCCCAACAGAAAAACAATAATGTATCTTTCGATTCCTTTGTTCTAGTCTTTTTCTGTTGAATATACGGAGTAGAGAAGTTCAACGTACAGACATTATACTTTAGTTTTTTAGACTGCTCACTGCGATAAGTAATAATCGCATCGCCATATTCTGTAACTAGGCGTATTAGTTCATCTTTTGTCACAATTGTTTCCTTTAGTAATTTAATAACAATCGTTATTTACTCTAAAGGTATATGTGAAAAAATGAGGAGGGGCTTGCGACCCCGCCCTCATTACCTAGCTTGCGACTAGGGTTTTTCTATAGTATAGTTTAAGTTACTGACTCTCCCAAGTCCGGACTCAAAAGAGTAGTAAAGTACATCGCAGCCTTCCCTGTCAACTTAGAGAGAATCTCCTCGTCAACTTCCTTCCCTGCATCCGTGATCGCGGCTGTCAGAGATTCGATCGCTGCTGCTTTTGAGACACGAGTGCCCCCTGTACTACCACCACTAGAAGCGGCGGCTTTAGCAGGAGTCTTTTTAATATAGACTCCAGCTTTTGTGAGAATCATACGAACACCGTTTGGTGACTCGTCTAACTCTTCTGCGATTTCTTTTACTATCTCCATACTTGTTTCTGGAGTAGGATCTTGATTTCCGTACATTTCTACTGCATCTGCTTTTTTCTCATCAGTCCAAGCCATTTTTCGTTTCCTGTATTTTTTAGTTGATTTATTACCGGGGCAGTCGCCTAAGTAAGCTAATTGTTGTGCATAGAATCGATCGCCCACTATGTACTAGTCGTAGAAGTAGTGGAGGTGCTATTAGTACCATTACTGGGATTTTCGATAGTTGTGGGCGTTTCTTGTGGAGGAGGGTCTTGCGGGTTGAAAGAAGAACATCCTGTAAGTACTGTGGCAGGAGCACAGCTCACAACCAGCAACATAACTATAAATGATAATTTTTTCATACTTCTTCCTCAATCTTTGAAATACTATTATACCGATATTTCACTTTTCTGTCAAGATATTTTTTTCAAATCTATACCATATTCTTCTAAGTGTTGTAACTTACCAAGATCATAAGCAAGACTATCGGCATAAAAACCTGATCCAGCACTTGTGTAATCATCGGTAGTTTGGTGTACATAAATGTTATAGCAATTTGCTCCATATTTTTCCACATAATTAATTGTTCCTAAACCTGTCCGGCTGTTGCAATACTCGGTATCATATATGGCTTTAATAGTTGCAGCACTGTGATATTTTGATGACCAAACGGTTTCTCCAACGGCAAACTCATCTGATACACAGGCATCTGGCAAGAGTCCATAACTAGACCTTTCCAGTTCGTTAGATCCCCGCGTCGGTACTCCAACTCGTTCGATAATTGCTCGGATAAAACCAACTGATCGAAACATACGCTTTGCAGTGTCGGTAATGGGATCTCCTCGTAGCTCAGCTTGAACGGCTTCAGCGATCTCTCCGTGTGTTGGAAGAGTACCTCTAAGCTGTTGCTTTCTTCTCTTTCTGTAGTCTTTGGTATCATTGTATTCCTCGATTATTCGCGCCAGACGTTGGGTACTGTACGATATCCTTAAAAGTTGACACGCCTCTTTTTTTGTTATAGCTTTCTGAGGTGTGCCATCCTCGTCCTGTGAGATAGGTGGGTTCAGCAATTTGATTACTTTCGCTACATTCGTCTCGCTCAGATCCTCGTAATCTTTCTTCTTCACTCGTCTCTTCAAGTTCAATCTCCAATTTAAATAATAAACAACAAATGGCGTGGGCCAGGTGTGATAGATGTGTCTCTTTGTCGAGTCTCTCTTTATCCATATGTGCAAAAACATGACGAAGAGACGCTCCTGTATATCTATTCTGTAAATCTTCTAGCTTACGCCAGTTTTCTGGAGCGTATTTTTCTGCTCCAAACGATAATACTTTTGCTACTTCCATTATTGCATTCGGAGGCAATAGATCCATTCTAGGCTTTCCTCCATCATACTTCTTACCTTGTTCCATTAATAACTCCTTTAAACATGGTGTCCATGTTGTCGTCTTAAAGCTTCAAATTTTCTACGTTCATTCGCTGCTGAGATTCTGTCAAGTACTTTTTGTCTCTGTTCGTCCCCGTAAGTTTCCCACATACTTATTTCATCATAAGTACGCTCACATCCCATACAAACTGTTGGTTCTCGAAAAGGGTCATAAGTACAAGTTCCTATACAGGGACTAGGAATCACAGCGTCTCTCCACAGTGCGGGCACTTTACGTCGTTTTCGTCTTTCATTTCTCGAATTAATTTTCTCAAGCTTTTTGCGTTCTTTATCTGCGATCTCATCCACTCTACTCTCCGCTCTGACTTTGATACTTCTAGTTCTTTCTGCAAAGCCACTTTTTGCCTCTGGAGTTTTTCCTCAAACACTCCCAGAAAGGCTGTTGTCTTGATCTTGTCCATGAGCAAACTCCATTATCATAGGAAATACGGGTGATATAGCTATGGCACACTCTGCTGCTATATCCATATGTTCTTTTTGTGTGCCAGGGGTTGTTCGTAAATCAATGTAGTGCATCCATGAACGTACTGTTCCGTTCATATACATACGGCTTTTTGTATTGCCTTCTGGTAATACTGCACGGGCCTGTTCTTTTGCGATTCCTTTAGCAATTGCCCAGTTGTATACAGCATAAGAAGTTTCTACAACTTTTTTCTGCTGGGCTATCCATTCCTCTTGTAAGGGATCGCGGGTGTCAATTGATACACTATTCTGACGATTTGTCTCGTCCTGTATTCTAGCATCCCGTAGCTCAAAAGGATGCCCTTGCTCTCTAGGCTCTGCGTATCGCTGACTAAACTCCTGAAAGGAGAAGCTGCGATGACGCAGGATTTGCCTAGCAATATCTCTTGTAGTGTCGATCTCTAAGCATATAGACTGCATCTCAAAGGGAGACCAATGCTTATGCTTGATAAGATATCGTAGTAAACGCTCGTTTGTTTCTGTATTGTTTTGATTGCTGGGATTGGAAACTCTTGCCATATACGCAATCTTCTCCATCAAATCTGCTGTGTGCAGAGGGTCTGGAGACATTAGTTTTACTTTCATCTGGTGATCCTTTTGTCATAGTCAGCATAGTCTTCGTTCCACCAAGGCGGCTTCTCTCTATATTTCCAACTCGCAAACGTGGCTTTATCGAGGTGATAATAGTCGCGGTAGGACTGTATAGGATTAGCATAGTCTTTTAGTTCTTCAGGCATCGCGAGTCCGAATTCCGTGAAACCGAGTCGGGGTAAATGTTGTGGCTCTGGTAGCTTGTTAACCACTCCCACAATTGATTTATGATCTTTCGCATAGCGGTAACGATATTCTTCATTGAGGGCATTTCCATAGCAGTGTGTCCATTCGTGGTTTTCCAACGACGATCTTGCCCATATAGTACAAGGGTGATTGTACATCATAGGCAGGTATGGAGTTAGAGGACGTTCCTCTGGTGGAAGGTGTTTGATTTCTTTCTTGAGTGCATTGAGTTTATCACGTTCTGGCTTGTCAAGTGCACGAGGTATAAAGCCGAGATGAACGTCAATCCAGATAGTAGTACACATTATCTGTGCTACTTCCAGAGGCATCTTTACGATGTGTTTATCTACGTGGTACTCGGCACACTTGTCAAGGTCTTTGTCTAGGTAAAACAGGTTCATTTATAACTCGCTTATATAAGTTCCAAGTAAGTTTATATCTCTAGTACTGAGTGCTTGCGCTTGTCCCCACATTATCATGGACTTACGACCGCGTGTTTCTCTGTTTTGATACTGAACAAGAGCTGAAGTTATATACTCTGATGTTTGTCCTGCCAACTTTGGGAAAGCTCCGCCTTCTCCTTGCTGACCATGACATCCAGCACAGCCTGCATACAGTCGCTTAGCAGGATCTACTTTCTTTACTTCTTTTACTACAGCTTCCGTAACTTCTGGCTTAGGAGCATTCATTCTTGCTAAGTGCTCTTCGTAGCACTCTTCAATACATTTACTATGAAAAGCATGGCCTTGGTACTCTCCCATACTTACACCGGCATATACGACTGCAAACATCCCCGCAGCGATTACAAGCGGTAAAAAAATATCATCATCCATTAGTGGAGTACCCTATCGGCAGGTATATCAGACATTTCGTCTATAGTTCGTATATGATAGCAAGACTCAACTATGCGCTGTACAATAGTATAATAATCTTCTTCACTGAGAGTCGATCTGTAAATAGTAAGACCCACCTGAACAGAACAAGCGGCTACTTCAAGAGGATTTACCTCATCTTTTAGTAGCTCTACAGCTCGTTCAAAAGTTTTGTTATATGTTGTTAATACATCTTCATCTTTCATACTTTGTCCTCTTCTATGCACCTATCACAGATGTCAGCGTTATCTAACCACTCTACAAGATTCCCACAGCGGTAACATTGTTGTATAGGATCTAGTTCTGGATTTCGCACGGATTGTTTTTTTCTGTCAACATGAGTTGATGCTCTGTTGAACTTATTGAAATGTTTTGCAACTGGGTTTCTCATGCTATTTCTCCATTTATAAAAGATATTATAGCAAAAACCTAGCTATTTGTCAAGGTTTTTTAACCTGTCGTTTAATTTTTCTATTTCTATACGTTGCTCTTCTACCTCTTTTTGTTGATCTCTGAGTCTTTTCTCCCACCTATCTTGTTCAGTGGGTACTGGAAATTGTAATAAGTTGCTCATTATTATTTCTCCCTAGATACGTTTTTGAGTTTTTCTACGGTTCTTAGTCCTCCTAACCCTAACATTCCCATTAGCACGGGCATCATTGTGCTTGTATCAATTAGAGGAAGAACTATTTGTATTTTTGCTATTGCTAATCCAAAGTTCCCTAATGGTACAATCAGGAAGTTCATGGCCATTCCTAGCACACATACCCATCCTACTGCCGGTCTCCATCCAGCTACAAATATACTACCACTAGCTGCTTCTGCTTTGTTGACTTCTAACTGTCCCTTGGCAAGTTCTTGAGCATGACGCTCTGCCATTGTGGAGAGCTCTGCAGCAATCTTCATTTTCTCGTCTGCGTCAGGTATAAATTTATCCAGTAGTCCGGCTACTGGTCCGATAAGGGCTTGTAGCATCCTCTTAGCCTCGTCATTAATCGCTCTGCACGAGCGCCTACTTGATGATACCAAAGCGAATCTGCGCCTTCGATACTAGCAAGTCTCCAATCATGGCTTTCGATTGCTTTATTCATTTTTTTAAATTTCCTAAGCCGAGGACGTCCAAGATTAAATAGCATATTCACTAATATCTCTTGGACTTCCTCGGGTAAATCATCCCAATCTCTATAGAGTTTTGCACACTCGTCAACAGCCGTCGCAATATCACGCTCAAAAGCTTCTACTACTCGTTCTGGCTCTACTGCATGTCCCTCACAGAACCCGTACTCTGGGTCAGTGTCTAGCACTAAATGCCCTATTCCAAACGTAAGGAAGCCTAGGTGATCCTTGTAGATTTCGTAAACTACACCTTCGTCAACTTCTAATTGCTTACGTACATTGTCTATATTCATTGGTTACTCCTTTAGTAACTTGGTACTGATAATAAAATTATCAAGAATGGTGTTGCGAAACTTGTAACTGCGGCTACTATCCCGCAGGCCCAACAAGCTTTTTCGCTTTGTACATACACTGACGTTTTCTCCTCTTTGTCACTTGCCGAATATAAAGACGACGATTGATACTACTAACAAGACTAACATTATTAATGTGAATCCGTCACATTCTTTTAGTCTTTTCATTTATTCTCTCATGGTAACAGCCCATGGCTGCTTCCTCGCTTGTAGTGATTATATATACTTTATCATTATCCACTACTTTATACTGTGTTTTTCCGTCTTCTAATGTTTCTCGTTGAATGTCTACCATAATAACCCCCATCCGTGATTTGCAATAGCGTTTAATATAATAAAGATACACGTTGCCATGTGAGTGAACCACCATATGGTTCGGATTATGGCGATTGTATCTGCTTGTATATCGGTTTCTCCAACTTTTTCACCTAGGCTCTTTGCCCAGATTCTCCATAGATTTTTCAAGACCATCCTACTACTATATTAACCATTATGAGTGCTGCACAGGATAAATTAAAGACGACAAGAATTGTACGTATCAAAGCGATCGCATCGTCGTGCCCTGCCGTATCCTCGTCTGAATACGATCCAAGAGCATGTTTCCATACTGTCCAACTCTTCTTCATTATTTATCATATATTCCAGTGCCTAATCGAAGACCACAATATATCTTCGAATCTTTCCTCGTCATGCCTCCACACAACGAGCTTATTACTATCTATATTGTGTGCTCGAATATGTTTCGGCGAGCTACAGATAATATCTATTAAATCTCCTGAGTTAAGAGATTGAAACACTACTCTTACGGGTTTACCTGCTTCAAGGCAACGGATCAAACTAGGCTTACTTATCATCTAGTTCTATTATTCCTTCGTTTGCCATGTGTTGAACGGTATCTTCAATGCCAACCCGTCTACCGAGATGATAGGTCGTCATTCCGCATCCCCATACAGAGAATAAGATAATTGCTACTAAGTCTATGCTCATAGTGTTTCCTTATATATTGCTGACAGATTATCGGCAATTTCAGGGTATATTATACACTTTTTTAACGTTTTTGTCAAGATATTTTTTTGACTGCTTAAAAGTCGATAGAACGGAAAAAAATATCTTGACAGAAAACTTAAATCTCGGTATAATACACGTATGAAAAAATATAAAAGGAAGCCATGGACTGAAGCAGAGCGTAAAGTGCTTACTACAAATTATTATCACATGGATATCGACATATTAGCAGAAATTTTAGAAGACAGAACTGCCACAGCCATTAGAAGCCAAGTCTGGTATCTAAAGAAACGAGGAGTAAGATTCGCACAATGAAAGTTAAAGTACGTGGAACAAATGTAGAGGGAGCACTCAGAATACTAAAACGTAAGGTAAAAGAAAATAATCTTTTTGCCGACTTACGAGAGAAAGGGTTTTATGAAAAGCCATGCCAACAACGTAACCGTAAAAAATCCGCTGCAAAACTTCGAGAGAAGCGCAGACAACAACCAGGAGCATAATATGCCAATTAAGTACAAGCCTTCAGAACGTATCATGAATCGTGCCACAAAAGTTACTACTACTGTGAATCACTATATGCATACTATTCCTACAACCCAGTTGATTACGGACATTAAAGATGCTCGTTTAACTCCAAAGCGACTTGCAAAGATTCGTAATGAGTTGGTAAGACGAGGTGTTGCGTGAAATTTTCAGAGAATGTAACAAATCAATGTAAAGTACGACAGTTCATGCACACGTTTGGTCAAGAGGTAAAGATGTATCCCATGTGGCCAGATGAAGAGACTTTGCACCTTCGCCTTGGACTGATTGACGAAGAATGTGACGAACTGCACGATGGTATAGATCGTAGAAATTTCGTAGAAGTTGCAGATGCACTTACAGATATTCTCTATGTTGTTTACGGAATGGGACAGTCTCTCGGTATTGACCTCAATCTGTGTTTCGATGAGGTACACAATTCAAACATGAGCAAGCTGCAAGACGGTAAGGTTCTTTATCGAGATGATGGCAAAGTGCTCAAAGGCAAAGATTATGTATCTCCTGATCTCGAGACTGTACTGTCTCATCAAGGATACGGAGTAGGACATCCCTAATGAATGAAGAATCGTACCAAAAAATGCACCACTCTCTTGAGCTTCTCTTAATTGATGCAGAACTATCAGTAAAGAAGTACAAAGAAGAACTTGCTAATCTTGAGCTGGAGGCTATAGTTGATACTGTAGCCGAGCTTGAGCTTGAGTTTAATGATTAGCATTACACCCGCAGCGAGGTCAAAACTTCTATACGAAGTTATGGAGAAAGAGTGTCTGGGTATAAGAGTAAGGGTAGACACCGCTGGATGTAATGGCTTAGCATACTATATGGAATATCTTAAATTAGATGAAGATACGTCAAATGATTCAGTGTATGAAGATATGTTGTACATAGATCCCAAGAGCCTTATAGTTCTAGCAGGATCGGTACTGGACTATAAAACAGGAACATTTGAAGAAGGATTCGAGTTCTCAAACCCTAATGAGACAAGTAAATGTGGATGTGGAGAAAGTTTTTACGTCGACTAGGAGGATAGATGGCATACTCAGAAAAGGTGATCGATCATTATGAAAACCCTAGAAATGTTGGTAAGATGGATGAAACGAAGAAAAACGTTGGCACGGGTATGGTGGGAGCTCCAGCATGCGGAGACGTTATGCGACTGCAAATTGAGGTTGTCGATGGAGAGATTATTAATGCCAAGTTTAAGACTTATGGCTGTGGTAGTGCTATTGCTTCTTCTTCTCTACTCACCGAGTGGGTCAGAGGCAAGTCTCTTATGGATGCTAACGCAATAAAGAACTCTCAGATAGCAGAAGAACTCGGACTGCCACCAGTAAAAATACACTGTAGCGTACTTGCAGAAGACGCTATCAAAGCTGCTGTAAAAAACTATAGGGAGAAGAATGATGGAACTCTTTAGCGCACTTGTACTTATCTGTAGTATAGCTACTGGTATAGCAGAGTGTGAAGCTGTATCGCTTCCAGAGATGCATAAGGATCATCGTGATTGCTTACGTCAGTTGAATAGTTACGAGCTGGACAATGGTCATAAGCTATCGCTAGAAACAAAGTATGTAATGTCCGGTGTCTGTGTTGACTGGAGATTTCAAGCACACAAGATTGACAACTCTGACTACAGAACTGCGAGAGAAGCCTTAAATCTTATGTCTGTTACATTAGCAGCTCGGTTATACCCCGGCTTGTCTAGTAATTTCTCACAGTAAGGTGGATCAGAAAATAAAAAACTTCTTGACAAAACCCTTAAAACTGCGTATAATACTCTTATAAACTGAAAAAATAACTGGAGTAAGCAATGAGTTGGAACTATAGAGTAGTAATAAAGCGTGACGACAGTAACAACGAGCACTATGGTATTCATGAAGTCTACTATGATGACGAAGGTAGATCGTGTGATTGTACTACAACTCCTTGCGATCCTTACGGTGACACTTTGCAGGATCTGAAGGATAGTGTCGTTCAAATGTTGGGAGCTTTTCTCGAACCTACTCTCGAGTATGATGATATCGGTAAATATTCTAACAGGAATGAAGAAGTGCTAGAGGTAGTAAATGAACTCTATCGCACCAGTTACCTCGATCACTATGCCAAGAAGAAGATTGTTGAAGCTATCGAAAAATGAACATCATGTCTGACCTGCTTACGTTTGCATGGACTGTTTATGTTGTCGTGATGTTTTTCTCTGCATTGTCTACGTCAGTATCCTCAGCTTCAGACTTTCTTACGTTATGCATAGCGCATTGGATACTGCTTGCATTGCCACTCATCTTTCGTAAATAGACTATTTTTTACTTCCTGAAAAGCATCCCAGACCCTACTTTCTTCTCACCTAGGAAAAAAGACCCCTTTACAGATTGCAAATTGTGTGATATAATAAATCATATTTTGATGAATAATCAAGTCCTTTTGCAGATTCTATATACTTACCCAGTAGAATCGCTTGTAGTGAAAGCGTCTGCAGAGCGGGAACGAAAGTGGGAGCTCTGCTAACCGCTAACTTTACAAAATCTATTCTACTTAATTGTCTGATGCAATACAATTGTCATCGGTCATGATAATTAAATAGCACCCAACGGGGTCAAACAGACCCTAATCAAGTCGAACTAAAGTTGCGTCTTTTTTTTAAGCACACACTTTTTGACCTAATTGCGTCCAATTCGCGATTGTTAAAAACCGTTATACCTTTGGTACAATTATAAAGAATTCTCTTAGCCTTCTCACTGGCATCCTGTTTCTTCCTAGTATAAAAAAGCCTCCACTAGGGAGGCATAGTATTCTTATTGGTACTTATTATATTCTTATTAGGTAAATCTATTTGTTGAGCACCCGTGGCGGGGTCGAGAGCATAAAGCAGTATACTGTAATATCTCCTCCATTTTCAAATTCATAGACGGTTCCAACGTTATTGTTGGAGACAACTATTTTTATATCTTCTTTAGAGACATAATTATCAATAATTTTTAATGCTCTTTTCTGAGTTTTCTTTGTATAACAAGCATACATTATACCCATCTGACCTGCTTTTGCTAGTCTTACATATCCCTCCAGTTTTTTCTTTGATATCATTTCTTTCATTGATTCCACCTTTCTTTCTCGTACCTAGTTTCTTCTTCAAGTAAGATTAGCACTTGCTTAGGAGATTTCTCAAGTCCATCTAATAAGTATCTCTCTTCGTCCAAGTCTAAATTACTTGCGATTAAGCTCACCAACTCTATCTTCGTTATGGGAGCGGACCCGCTCTTGCTTTTGTACACATTTCGTCGATATACTCCTTCTCTTGAGAGTTTTCCGATTACCGATTTGGTACTCTTTTCCATTTCTATCGCTAGTTTAGCAACTATCTCCAGAGTAGGATCAGCACTGTACGTGTTGACCATGTACTCCGTCTGCTCCTTAGTGTAGTTCATTGTATACTCCGTCTATCCCAAGTATCTCCATTATGTAGCTTGTTGAGCACCCGAGCTTATCAGCTATTGCTTGTATACTCCATCCTTCTACATGATATAACCTTTCTACTTCATTCTTCAATTTCATCGTTTGCACCTGTCTCGGTAGGATCGAATGCTAACTTAAACACTAAACTATTAGTGTCCCCGTCCCAGTGTACATCGCACTGGTTATCATATGCCAAAAATCGTGACTCTAGTTCATCGCTTGCTGTTACTTTTGCATACTCTCGAAGTACTTGAC
>Ga0209634_1001514_pt1 | contig 16854 bp, 12 predicted proteins | sample LinPmetageLP40_FD_184043 | JGI IMG/M metagenome (GOLD analysis project Ga0209634, IMG submission 184043) | Marine viral communities from the Pacific Ocean - LP-40 (SPAdes) (version 2) | ecosystem: Environmental > Aquatic > Marine > Oceanic | place: Pacific Ocean | collected 2010-08-26
TAGTCAAATTTCTTCTTTGTCATGATTTTGAACTTTGTTCAGTAATGGTACTATGAATGATATGCTCCAAGGTTTCTGTCACCAGCAATTCACCTTTTTTGAGCTTTGTCTTTTTGTTGATCAATTTCCCTTGGATGGACGTCATGGAATAACCTCGTTTGAGAACATTTTCTGGAGATAATATTTTAAGGCTATTTTCTAGTGCATCAAGACTTAAGTGTTGATTGCGTAATAAGTATTTAGTACCCTGTATTAGTTGGCTTGTCAAAGAATCAAATGTATGACTTTTAGCAAGTATCATTGACTTTGAAGCCAAAGTGAGACTTCCACCTAACTGAAGCAGGTCTTGTTTGTGCGTATTCAAGGATTGCTTTGCGGCCACATTGATCAGTTGGTAGCTTTCAACGATACCATTCTCATAGACTGCTGATCTATCAATAATGAATTCAGCTACAGCCGTGGGTGTTTTCAGTGCTTGGTGTGCTACAATATCAGCCACACTTTCGTCTCGCTCATGTCCGATACCCGTGATGATAGGAATAGGGAATTGTGCGATATGTGCTGCCAACTCATAGGTGTCATAGCTGTCCAGATCAATCTGTGAGCCACCACCACGAATGATAACCACCGCATTATAATCCTTATCACTTTCATGAATTTTAAGTAATGAATCTACTATAGATTGTGCCGATGTATTGCCTTGCATGATGCTTTCAAACAAGTCTGTATCGAAATGGTAGCCGTAGGAGTTGTTATTCAATTGATCAATGAAATCACCATACCCGGCAGCTGTAGGAGAGGAGATAATGGCTATATTCTGAAGGATCACCTCCATGGATAGCTCCTTGTTCATCAAGAGAACGCCTTCCTCATCTAACTGGTTGATGGTTTTTTGCCTATTTGCTGCTTTCTCACCGATAGTAAATGATGCATCAATATCACGGATATTTAAGCTCATGCCATATACTTCATGATACTGCACTGCAGCATTACAAAGGATTTTCATCCCCGATTTCAACTGGCTTCCAGTCATTTTCTCAAACCAAATGGACAGATTGGTGTAGGTATTTGCCCAAATGGTAGCCTTTGATTTAGCGATGACTTGAGGCCCTTGTTTCTCCACCAGTTCCAGGTAGCAATGACCCGTGGAGTTTATTCTTAATTCACTTATTTCAGCAACTACCCAATAGGAAGGTGAGAGCTTGTCGCTTAGGGCTTTCTTGATTGTGCTGTTGAGTTCTTTTAGTGAAAGTGAATTCAATGTGAATTGATTTTAAACATGTCTTAATCTCTGATCGAATGAAAAGTCTTCTATATGCCCTATTTTTATCAACTGACTATCTTTATTACTTGGGTTTATCAAGTAATTGAATGCACCATTGATCACAACAGAAGGAACTTTTAGTACCTGAGCTTCACTTTTTGTGATAAAATCATCTCCTATATATTTTGTTAATTGATTTGGAGGAATTGCATCCCAACCTTTTGGAGGATTTTTCAATACTTCAATGGTAATGACTTCTGGTATATCATAAGTAATTAAACTCAAGTTATCAGGCAATATAGATAAGTCAACATGTGTTGCCAACTCAATAGCTGCTAATGCACTATTTTCAGAAGTGTAGAGTACTGCATTGCCTACCGAATTCCATCTTCCACCAGTTAACATCGCGCCAAGTCCAGACATATCCTGTACATATTGAGTCTTACAAATACGATATGTATTCATATTACCTATGCGGTGATTCCATGAGCGATTTTCTGTAGCTCATTGTTTAGAATATTGATACCTATTGCTGTGTCCATTAGGCTAATAGGAGTGACATTACCCAGTGAGATATTATAAGTACCCATCCAAGTCCTAAACTTATCCTTATCACCAAATACTTCAAATCCATTGGCGTATAGCTGAGCTATCATCAATATCCGCTCACTCACATCTGGCTTGAATCTAAGAGTATCGTCCAATCGCTGGATGGTACGCTCTGTGACCGACAAAAACCTAGAAAGTGACTTGATAGAAAGACCTGACTGCTTTGATAAATTAATGAGTCCAGACTTGCTTATGCCTTGACGAGCTGCAGAGATTAACCCATATGCTCCAACTGGCTCGCTTATGATATCGCGACCAATGATACTATCTATGCTGTATTTTTTTAAATTATCCATGCCTAAGACATTTGACTATAAATATACGACAAATGTCTTTAACGTTAAAACAATTATGACAATTTAATTAATTCGCTTATTAAGCTTTACAGGCTTACTTTTCTTTCTCATACGAATATTGATGACCTCTACGATCAATGAGAAGAATACTGCAAAGTAAATATATCCCTTTGGGACATGTTCTCCCAGCGCATCAAGCATCAACATAAACCCAATGAGTATCAAGAATGAAAGTGCCAGAATCTCCAACGAAGGGTGCTTTGAGATGAACTTGCTTATCCTACCTGCGAAAGTCATCATTACACCTAATGCGATAACTACTGCAATTATCATAAGAATTACTTGATCTGTAAGACCAACAGCAGTGAGTATCGAATCGAAAGAGAATATGATATCTAACACGATGATTTGAGCGATAACAGAAGCTAGAGAAGCACTGACAGATTTTGTCTGCGTTCCATCATCATGAGCTTCCATTTTATGATTGATCTCATGGGTACTCTTTCCTATCAAGAACAAACCACCAATCGCAAGGATTATGTCTCGGCCGCTGAATGCATGATCAAAAACTGTAAATAACGGCTGTGAAAAACCAATAATCCAAGTAATACCTAGTAAGAGCCCTATTCTGAAAATCAACGCCATAGACAAGCCAATATTTCTAGCCTTGGCTTGTTGCTCCACAGGCAACTTATTAGATACTATAGATATGAAAATAATGTTATCAACTCCTAATACGATCTCTAAGAAGGTAAGCGTCAATAACGCAATCCATGATTCGGGCTGTAATAATATTTCCATTTTCGATGACTTGGTTCTTTGAGCTTCAAAACTACACGATTTTTCCAAAAAACGGGGCAGCTCATTTATATAAATGACTCTACGGTTGAGGGGATTACAGGGACAGTTTTACAAGTGAGTTATAATATTAATTGGCAGAATAAATTACACCAATAGAAATTTCGAGGCCTGTAAAATCAACTCTCGAATCATTATAATCAAATTCAGTTGGAGTTAATGGAATATTTCCTCCAAGAGTGGCACCATTATAGCTTCCTTTTAGCCCCAAATCTGCTCCTCCAATATAATAATTACCTTCAAGTGAGATGCCTATCTGTTTGGTAACATAAAACAAGTACTCTACACCAAACTGGTAACCAAGCCCTAACTTATTATCAAAAGTAGCTTCTGAATTGGCCACATCCCATCCTTCATGTGCCCGAATGGCTTTGTCCAGATTGCCATAGTTGATCTTTTGATCGAAACTATAAAAGGCAAAGCCTCCTCCTTTGATGCTGAATTCTTGCCCATTGCTGCCAAATTTGATAACACCTTCGAGCGGGACTAACAGTGTAAAGGAAGGGCCTAGTATAGGATCTTTGCTTTCAAATGGCATGTCAATGGCATTGAGTCCCGACATTCTATAAAGTGATGCTCCGGTTTGGACTCCGAAGTATTTCCCTACATTGAATCCAAGCCCTCTTATAGAAAACGGACTGATTGGTGTTGAAAAATAGCCATTTTTTGGGATGAAATAAGAAAAGGATAAGCCAAAATCCTGACCTTTTGCAATTCCTGCAAATGATATGAGTACTACTGAAAATATAAGCTTTCGCATGACGTAAATATTTATGGATCAAATAAAGCACTTATTAGCTTTATGAAATAACCATAATCGATTTTTATTAGACTTAAATAACTTTGGTGTAAACCTGAGTTTGATTACTGAATAGTAATCAAGGAGGATTTAAGAACAACCAAGAAAAGTTCGTCACTCAGAGACCAGAGTTTAAAAAAACCAGCGTAGGGGAATGACATATTTTAAGTTTTTCTGGTGCAAGTACTCTATAAAATTGGGGAAAATGCAACTTGCTCATTTACAACATTTTACAAAATCTGTCAATGGTAGGACGCAGTCCGAAGAGTCCCAAATATCGAAAGAGATTCTTGCGCCTACGCTTCACAACCGCTAAAGCTAATGCGAACGCGGTGAAGCTATGGCGTAAGCGTACGGCTATAAACAGCCTCTGAATGACGTTGAAAGTTAATTTTTGACGAAACTAACAATTGAACTCAGTTTGTAAGTAATTGAGAACTAGTGTTAAGTTAAGTGTACTGTGTCGTATAAGTTGCCGATATTTTTGTTCTAGACGATGCGAAAAACATGAGCCTAGCCGTAGCTAAGGGAGTGTTTTTCAAAGAAGTATAGGGCGAAAAGATCAAAGCTTGGTTCGGCTAAAGTATACTTAACTTAACACTAGGTTCAAGCAAATTGTTAAAGCAAAGTATGTTCATAAATCATCAACAAGTCATTATATTGTTGATGATTCAATCAAAACCAATATCACATCTATGAAAAACTGTATCTTTTTATCCTGTATACTTAGCATTGTCTTAGTCACTTCCTGTACGAATCAACCAACTGCAGACATGATAATCCATAATGGAGCAATCTATACTGTGTCTGATCTAGAAGTTGTGGAAGCAGTAGTGGTAGTTGATGACCGTATTGTCTTTGTTGGAAATACTGAAGAAGCAATGGATTGGAAAGGGGAAGAGACCACATTTATTGACCTTAATGGTCAAACAATGATTCCAGGATTGATAGAAAGCCATGGACACCTTATGGGTTTAGGGTACAATGAATTGAACCTTGATCTCATGAAAGTCAAAAGTTATGAAGAGATGGTCAGTATGGTCAAAGTAGCTGTTGATAAAGCAGAACCTGGCGAATGGATACTAGGTCGAGGTTGGCATCAAAGTAAGTGGGACTCTCTTCCAACAGATGCCGTAAAAGGTTTTCAAAGACATGATTTATTGAGTGCGGTATCACCAGACAACCCAGTGTACTTAAGGCATGCCAGTGGTCATGCAGGTATGGCCAATTCAAAGGCGATGGAAATAGCTGGAGTCAATCAACTGTCTAAAGATCAAGGAGAAATAGAAATAGCAGGGGGTGAAGTGATTAGAGATGAACTGGGTAACCCCACAGGTATATTTAATGAAACGGCACAGCGATTAATCGGGAAGTATATCCCGAATACAACGGAAGAAAAGGACCGAAAGGCACTTGATTTGGCAATCAAGGCTTGTTATAGAAATGGGATAACCAGCTTTCACGATGCAGGACAAGGAAGGAAATACATTGACTTATTCAAAAGCTACAAAGAAGCGGGCAACTTGAACCTCAGAGTTTATGTGATGTTGACTGGTACTGATCCGGCATTAGTTGATGAGTATTTGGAGTCTGGAGTGGTGATTGACTCGATTGACAATATATTGACAATTCGTTCAATCAAACTTAATTGTGATGGTGCCTTGGGATCGAGAGGAGCTTGGCTTTTAGAAGAATATACAGATATGCCTGGAGTGCATGGTCATGAGACCTTGCCTATGGAAACAGTTAGTAAGATGAGCGATGCAGCACTCGCTAAAGGATTTCAAGTTTGTTCTCATGCGATAGGTGATCGGGCCAATCGAGAGATATTGGACAGGTATGAGAAGGCCTTTGAGAAGAACCCAGTAGATGATCATCGTTTTAGAATAGAACATGCGCAGCATCTGCATCCTGATGATATTCCTAGATTCGCTGAGCTTGGAGTTATTCCAGCAATGCAAGCAATACATCTATCATCTGATAGGTCATGGGCCATAGACAGGCTAGGGAAGGAGCGTATAGAAAATGGCGCATACATGTGGCAGGCACTACTCCAGACTGGAGCTAAAGTGATCAATGGTACTGATGTTCCCGTAGAGCCGATTGATCCATTGGCTAGCTTCTACGCATCTGTGACTCGCAAGACGCTACAAGGCACGCCTGAAGCAGGCTATGAGTCTGCTCAACGCATGACAAGAGAACAGGCATTAAGGTCTTATACTTTGGATGCAGCATTTGGAGAATTCGCAGAAGATCAGAAAGGTTCTATTGAAGTAGGGAAGTTGGCGGACTTTACGGTGTTGACAAAAGATATCATGACAATCGAAGAAGCTGAGATACTCAATACTGAGATTTCGATGACTGTGTTAGGTGGGGAAGTGGTTTATGAAAAGTAGTAAATAGTTGTCATCACCTGGGTTAAATACCTCAAAAGTCTACTTGTTCATATAAGTAGAAGGTGTCATATTTGTTGATTTCTTAAACGCTATAAAAAATTAGTGTCGTCCGAGTAAAAAACGTGCTGTATTTATTTCTGTGAGAAAAACACCCCTATAATCCCCTTGAGGGGATACACCCCTATAATCCCCTCAAGGGGATAGTCGCGATTCTCCCCTTGAGGGGAGACTCAGAGGGGTGTTTTTCATTGTGAAGTAAAAAGCTTGAAATTTGAGTATAATCAAACATTTTTGCTCCTTTTAAAATTTACTCGGACGACACTAGAAAACAATCATATCTTGTCTCTAACCTCTAACAGTCTCAACCCTACTTCCCATTAAAATCACTGTAGATCATCTGCATATAATATTTTCCAATATTAAGCTGACTGCCATCTCTTCTAAGCCGGATAATTTAATCTGCTCTTAACTAAGAAATACCCCAACCAAAGGAAGGTATACTTTCCAAGAAATAACGATTGGTTTTTCAAAGTGGTTTGAATGAAGTTTCTGTACAACTAAAAATATATTAACATTGTAATCACATGACAGAGTGATAATTTAGCACAAACTAATACAGCAATCGAAAGGATTTGAAAAAGAGCATTCTATTTATCATAAACCCTAATTCTGGACACAAGCGCGGAACAAAAACCATCAAATTAATCCCCAAATGTCTTGACGCTACTAAGTTTGAATATTCATATCAATTGACTACACATGCCAAACATGCTATTGAGTTGGCGGCAAAGGCGGTGGAAGACAAAGTAGACATTGTAGTTGCTGTTGGGGGAGATGGATTGGTCAATGAAGTATTCCAATGTTTGGTACATACTGATACCGCTTTTTCAATTATTCCTATGGGTTCTGGCAATGGTATTGCGCGATCTTTGGGCATTGCCATGAATGTCAAAACTGCCCTTACAAATCTCAATTCTGGCAATATCACTAAAATTGATACAGTCTTGTTCAATGGACAACCTTATCTTGGTGTTGCTGGTATTGGCTTTGATGGATTCATCGCCTGGGAGTTTTCTAAAACTAGCAAACGAGGATTTTGGGCATACCTCAAACTAATATTTAGACAGGTTCTGGGGTATAGAAGTAGCACTTTTCTTATTCATGACGGTCTTAGGCATTGGAAGTTTGACGCCTTCATCGTCACTATTGCAAATGGACAACAATACGGTAATGATGCTTTTATTGCACCTCAAGCTGAGTTGGACAATGGTCTGTTGGACCTAGTTGTCGTAAAAAATCATTCTAAATGGTTTTCACCGCTTTTAGCAATACAAGTAATGACAAAGAACATTCATAAGTCACGACATGTGGAGATTATTCGAGGTGAAAAATTCCAGATTAAAACTTCTTATGATTATGCCCACATTGATGGTGAGCCAATATCCCCAAAAAATGAAAATGAAATAGAAATTTTACCCAAGTCATTGAGTATTTATAGATAAATATTTAAAATGGGGTCAATTTTAACCCTGATGTTAAATAATAATTAAAAATGTTCATCAATTCTCTAAAAATTTGATGCAGTGTTTAAAAATTGTACTACTTTTGTGTAGTACCACACAAAAATCAACCACAATGGCACATTTAAGATTCAAAGCATTAGACCAAGTTAACAGCAGAACTGAAGTCAAGGCACTTCCTGCACCAACACCAACCATCTCAGAATATTTCGGCCAAGATGTATTTGGTAAAGAAGAAATGCAACGCGCGCTTTCTCCAGATATCTTCAAAAAAGTATCCGTTGCCATTGAAAATGGTGATAAAATTGATGAGGCTACTGCAAGTGCTGTAGCGGCAGCGGCTAAAAATTGGGCAATGGCCAAAGATATTACTCACTATACTCACTGGTTTCAGCCCTTGACTGGATCGACTGCTGAGAAGCACGATTCATTCTTTGATGCGATGGCTGGTATTGAAAAATTCAAAGGAGCAGCACTTGTTCAGCAAGAACCAGATGCTTCGTCATTTCCAAATGGTGGAATAAGAAGTACATTCGAAGCCCGTGGATATACTGCTTGGGACCCTAGTTCTCCTATGTTTATATATGGACGTACATTGTGTATTCCTACAGTATTTGTGGCATATACTGGTGAAGCACTAGACAACAAAGCTCCATTGTTGAAGGCAATAGAAGCAGTAGATAATGCTTCTGTAAGAGTCTGTCAGTATTTTGATAAGAATGTAAATAGAGTGAAGGCATCATTGGGTGTTGAGCAGGAGTACTTCGTAGTAGATAAGGCGCTTTATTCTGCTCGTCCTGACTTAGTAATGGCTGGTAGAACGGTGTTTGGACACAATCCAGCACGTGGTCAGCAACTAGATGATCATTATTTTGGTGCTATTCCAACGCGTGTATATGATTACATGAAGGACTTTGAGATACAAGCACTTAAATTAGGAATACCAGTAAGTACAAGGCATAATGAAGTAGCCCCTAGCCAGTTTGAAGTAGCACCGCTTTTTGAGGAGACTAATGTAGCGAATGATCACAATCAGCTGTTGATGGATATTATGAATCGTGTAGCTGAACGTCACAATCTTAAAGTACTTTTCCATGAAAAACCATTCGCTGGTCTTAATGGAAGTGGAAAGCATAATAACTTCTCGTTAATCACGAATACAGGAATCAATCTTTTTGCACCGAGTAGCAGTGCCAAAGAGAACTTGCAGTTCCTTACGTTCTTCGTGACTACGATCAAGGCGGTACACGTGCATGCTGACCTGTTAAGGGCCAGTATAGCTTCAGCTGGCAATGATCACCGATTGGGTGCCAATGAAGCACCTCCCGCGATCATGTCAGTCTTTATCGGTTCACAATTGACAGAAGTGCTGAATGAGCTTGAGAGCAAAGGAAATGTTAAAGTTGAGAAAGGGGATAACATGTACATGAAGCTTGGTATTGATAAAATACCTCAAATTATCCTTGATAATACAGACCGTAACCGTACTTCCCCTTTTGCATTCACAGGAAATAAATTTGAATTCAGAGCAGTTGGTTCTTACGATAACTGCGCTTCTCCTATGGCTGTTTTAAGCTTGATCGTAGCTGATCAACTTACGAAGTTCGCTGATGAAGTCGATGCTTTGATAGCTAAAGGTGAGGAAAAAAGAATGGCGATAGTGACTGTTCTAAGAAAGTATATTAAGGAATCTAAAAACATTCGATTTGAAGGAGATGGCTATTCTGATGATTGGGTGAAAGAGGCTTTAAAGCGTGGACTTAGTAATGTGAAGAGCACACCAAAGGCACTCGAAGCTTATTTAAGCAAAGAGTCTAAGGCGCTATTTGAAGCTCATAAAGTCATGGGTAATCTGGAAATAGATGCGAGACAGGAGATCAAGTTAGAGAATTACACGATGAAGATTCAGATCGAATCCAGAGTGATGGGTGATTTGGCACTCAATCACATTATCCCAACTGCGATCTCCTATCAAAACAAATTGATCCACAATGCCAACGGCTTGAAGGGACTAGGCATTGACAATAAAGAGGTTATTGCGGTAATAGAGAGTATCTCTAAGCACATCAATACGATTAGGAGTGAAGTGAAAAAGATGATCGATGAACGTAAGAAGATAAATAAGATTGAAGGTGCAATGAAGTTGGCAATAGCATATGATAGTCAGATCAAAGAAAAGTACTTTGAAAAAATCAGGTATGCAGTTGATAAACTGGAACTCCTTGTGGATGATGAAGACTGGCCACTAGTAAAATATAGAGAGCTGCTGTTCTTGAGATAGCGAGAACAAAAAGAACAAAAAAGCCGAGCCGAAAGACTCGGCTTTTTTTGCCAAAACCACTAGTGGGTCTAGTACAACACCCGAAACTTAATCGTTTGCTCAATTCCTTTGAGTTCGTTGATAAGTTGCTTGTCATATTCCTTGTCGATATCCGTGATTACATAGCCTATCGACTCATTTGTTTTTAGGTATTGACCAACAATATTGATATCATGCTCAGCCAAGATATTATTGATCTTGGCCATCATGCCTGAGACATTGTGGTGAATATGAATCAGTCTGTGCGCATTTTCGAGTATAGGTAGCTGTAGGTTGGGGAAGCTGACACAGTTAGTTGTACTACCTGTATTGATGTATTCTACTATCTTACTTGGTACAAACTGCGCGATATTCTCTTGTGCTTCAATGGTACTTCCACCGATATGAGGAGTGAGGATGGTGTTCGGAAGTCCCTTCAAGATAGACTCAAATGGCTCATCATTGCTCTTTGGTTCTTCAGGGAATACATCCACAGCTGTTCCGGCAACTTTACCTGACTCAATCGCAACTTTGAGCGCTTCCAGATCGATAACATGTCCACGGCTTAAGTTGATGACGATCACCCCAGGCTTCATTGCTTCAATTTCCTTGCTGCCGATCATGTGTTCGTTGCTTCCACGTCCATCTACATGAAAAGAAACTACATTAGCTATTGATAGTAGCTGATTAAGAGACGAGCATTTGGTAGCATTGCCAAGTGCAAGTTTTTCTTCCTGATCATAATAGTAAACGTTCATTCCCATTGACTCCGCCAATACCGATAGTTGAGAACCGATATTTCCATAGCCTACGATACCAAGTTTCTTACCCCTGATCTCATAACTATTAATAGCAGATTTTTCCCATTGACCACTGTGCATTTTACCAAACTTGTCAGGTAGATTTCTTAGCAATAGGATGATTTCGCTAATGGCAAGCTCAACTACTGAGCGTGTATTGCTAAAAGGTGCATTGAATACTGCAATTCCTTTCTCAGCACAGGCATCAAGATCGATCTGATTGGTGCCAATGCAGTAGGCTCCTATAGAGATTAATCGAGTGGCACTTTCAATTACTTTCCTAGTCACCTGTGTTTTAGAACGAATGCCAAGAATCGATACATTCTTAATTTTCTCACAAAGTTCATCTTCATCTAGTCCACCTGCATGGACCTCGACATTGTAGCCCTCATGTTTGAGAAACTTCAAAGCAATAGGGTGGATGCTCTCAAGCAAGAGCACGTTGATTCGGTTCTTTGGGTAAGATATGGCTGTATTCATTTTATTGAGGTACAAAAATTCGTCTAAACTAGGTGTGACATGATCTGCGTTGTCCGAAACGCTTTTACGTTCTACATTTTCCGTAAATGCATAGAACTTATTGGCCAATCCCGCCAATTTGACTTCGTAGTCATTATATCCATCACCGATGACATAGATGTCACCTTGTAACTTCATTGCCTTTAACTGAGCTACTTTACCGCCATTGGAAGACAGTACATTGGTCTTGTCAAATCCAACGATATAACCACTATCATCTATCTTGAAAGTGTTGGCATAAACATTCTCAGGCTTGATGCCATATTCGCTCACTATGGGAACGATGAAATCCTTAAACCCATTGGACATGATATAGATGTCTTCGGCATAGGTAGAGAAAAATTCCCTGTTTCGCTTAAATGAAATCGAAACCTCCTTTCTAAGAAATTCTATTAAGGATTCTAAATGAGAACTATTGGCATTGAGCAACTTGATCCGTAAGTCCAAGGAGTCGCGGAAGTCAACCTTTCCTTCCATTCCTCGATCAGTGATGTCGAAGATTTGTTGCTTTATGGCCGCTTTGTCTCGGTTTCCCTCCAGGGAAATATCAGCTAGCGCATCAAATGCCTCAATACGTGTAAATGTACTATCAAAGTCTATGATAAACTTTTTTCGCAGGGTAATGGTTTCGCTCATTTTTTACAAAATTTTCATAAATATACTAGAATGAAAACAAGTAAGGGAAGCACTCAGGACAATATTACCACTGGTCACAGAATTTCTATATTATCTATTGCTTTTGCTTATATTTCAATGGTTAATTATGTATTGTTGAACTAGTGTTAAGTTAAGTGTACTGTGTCGTATAAGTTGCCGATATTTTTGTTCTAGCCGATGCGAAAAACATGAGCCTGGCCGTAGCTAAGGGAGTGTTTTTCAAAGAAGTATAGGGCAAAAAGATCAAAGCTTGGTTCGGCTAAAGTATACTCAACTTAACACTAGTTATGTGTAAAGAAGAAAATTGATGGATATCGTGACCAAGAAGGCATTAGCTGATTATTTCGAAGAATATATTTCTGATAATAAAAAGAGTAGGATTGAAGAAGTGCTAGACTTTAGAACACATCACCTAACTGTTGTGTTAGAAGACATTTATCAACCACAGAATGCTAGCGCAATAGTGCGAACCTGCGATATTTTTGGCATACAAGATTTGCACATTATTGAAAACAAAAATTACTACGAACTCAACCCTGAAGTGGTCAAAGGGTCCTCCAAATGGGTAAGTATGCATCGATATAACACGCTTGAAAACAATACAGCAAAATGCCTGGAGCGGCTCAAGAAAAATAAATATCGAATATTGGCAACTTCTCCAGGTGCTGAGAGTCTATCTATCAATGATGTACCACTTGATCAAAAAACTGCGTTAGTGTTTGGGACGGAACATACTGGTGTAAGTGATATTGTAAAAGAATATGCAGACGATATGGTGACTATACCAATGTTTGGTTTTACAGAAAGCTTCAATGTATCGGTAAGCGCGGCTTTATGTCTGAATGCCTTGATTACTAAGATGCATGCAAGCCAAACGAATTGGAGACTGACAGAAGCGGAAAAAGTATCTTTAAGATTGGCTTGGTATCGAAACATTGTAGTGAATGCAGAGTTATATGAAAAGCGATTTTTTGACAAAACGAACAATTTGTAATCAACCATTGTTGCAGGCTTGTTCGTTGAGTTTTTAATGATTATTAATGAAGAGATTGAGGAAGTATTTGTGGGTGATAGTATCGTCAGTTATTGCGATCCTCGTGTTATCTAATTTGTGGGTAGTATTTTCTACTTCTGATAAGTTATACCAGAGTAGCGAGAATATAGGCACCTATGAGGTTGGTCTTGTTTTGGGAACAAGCAACAAGATCTCATCAGGTGAAGATAACCCCTTTTTTACAAATCGAATTGATGCAGCTGTTAAACTATACAACGCTGGTAAGGTGAAATACCTGATAGTCAGCGGAGATAATCGATCTAAGTATTACAATGAACCATTAAAAATGCAGCAGGCCCTTGTGGCGAGAGGAGTTCCTGAAAATGTTATCACTATGGACTATGCTGGATTGAGAACATTGGATTCAGTTGTCAGGTGCAAAGAAATATTTGGTCAGAATGATGTTGTCATTATTTCACAGGGATTTCATTGCCACCGAGCATTATTTATAAGCAACTATCATGGCATGAATGCTGTTGGATTTGCTACTGAAAAGATACCTATTTCGCAGTCATTCAAGGTGATTTTTAGAGAGATATTGGCGAGACCTGTTGCTGTTTGGGACACATATCTAATTGGCAAACGTCCAAAGCACTTGGGCAAAAGCGAACTGATAAATAGAGGAGAAATTTGATGAGGGGATATCGAGCAACTTTATTAGTATCGCTGTTGTTAGCGTCAGTGAACATATTTGGTCAAACGGTTACTATAAAAGGTAGGGTCACAGATGGTAACTCGGGTGATCCGATCCCATTCGCCAATGTGATATTTGTAAATACCACAATTGGAGCAACAACAGATTTTGATGGTTACTACACTATATCGACCAGTAGTCCTACAGATTCTATCATGGCCTCTTATATCGGCTATAAACGCATGGCGAAGAAGTACAACAAGGGAGTTATTTCGTTCAACTTTCAGTTAGAGGAAGATGTGATCAGCCTTCAGGAAGTGGTCTTCGTTGCTAGAGAAAATCCAGCATTTGAAATCATGCGCAATGTGATAAAGAACAAACCAGACAACAACAAGAAGAAGCTGACTGCCTACGAATATGAAACTTATACCAAAGTAGAAGTAGATGTTGATAACATCAACGAGCAATTCAGAAAGAAGAAGATCATGAAGAAGATCACTCAAGTGATGGACAGTGTTGATCAAATAGCTGGAGAAGATGGTAAACCTATTTTGCCTTTGTTTATTTCAGAGACCATTTCCAATTTTTACTATCGAAATGATCCAAAACTAAGTCATGAGAACATTCTAAAAACAAAAATTTCTGGGGTAGGTGTAGAAGATGGAAGCCTTGTGTCTCAATTTATTGGTTCTTCTTTTCAAGAGTACAATTTCTACAACAATTGGCTCAATATAGTTGGTAAGGAGTTTGTTTCGCCCATCGTTGATTCTTGGAGACTTTATTATGACTATGATCTCTCAGACAGTCTCTATATAGATGATGATTATTGTTATAGGTTGGACTTCTTTCCAAAAAGTGAGCAAGACTTGGCATTCAAAGGGACGATCTGGATTACGAAGAATGAATACGCCTTAAAACGAGCTGATGTTACTGTAGGCAAAAAAGCTAACCTCAATTATATAGAGAAAATAAAAATTCAACAGGAGTTGGCAATAACAGAATTAGGACCATGGCTACCAATTAAAAACAGGGTACTGATAGATGTAGGTGAAATCACTGATAAGTCAGCAGGTATGCTTGCTAAGTTCTATACTTCCAACAAAAACATAAAGGTGAATGAAGTAAAGGATAACAGTTTTTATGAGCAGCCAATATTATTGGCTGAAGATTATAAACTCAACAATGATGAACCATATTGGGAGTCATATAGACATGAACCTTTGTCATCTACAGAAATCAGTGTACGCAATATGATTGATACACTCAAAAGTATCCCGGTGATCAAGACTTATACAGAGATCATTAGAATCGCCTTCAATGGTTATAAAAGAGTAGGCAAGTTTGATGTTGGACCATATTTGTCTATGTATGCTAACAATACTGTAGAAGGTCATCGCTTACAAATGGGATTTAAAACAAATATTGGATTTAGTAATCGTTGGGTTTTTGGCGGGAGACTGGCGTATGGTACATTGGATGAGCGATTCAAGTACCGTGGAGCTGTAAGGTATATTGCTTCTAAGAAACGATGGACAGAATTCACTGCATCCTATACCAGGGACATTGATCAAGTGGGCCTTTCTGAGAATGACCTGATTGGAAACGCTGTCTTCAGCACTGCAACTAAGTTTGGACAGCTTATAAAACCATATAGATACAACGAAATAAAGTTAGGAGCACAGCGACAATTGTTCAAGGGTTTCAGACAGTCTATTCGTTTCAATAAGAGAGAATATCAGCCGATTCCAGGACATTTTGACTTTGCATATTATACAAATATCACAGACCTAAGTAGTCCGCAAACTGTAAACTTCACAAGTACCGAGGTGGTACTTGAGTCACGCTTTGCTAAAGATGAGTTATTCGTTCAGTATGACAATGACAGAGTCAGCTTAGGAACTAATAAATGGCCAATATTTACATTGCGGTACACACACGGTTTCAAGGGACTAGCAGGAGGAGACTTTGACTATGACAAGGTTTCTCTTAATATGCGCAAGGATATGAAAATGGGCTTTTTTGGAACTTCTAATTTCTCTTTAACCGGGGAATACAATTTCTCAACGTTGCCATACCCATTACTGAAAGTTCATATTGGCAATGAATCAATCTTTTACACTACAGCAGCTTTCAACTTGATGAATTATTCAGAGTTTGTGAGTGATCGTTACATTAGTCTTAAATATGACCACCATTTTGAAGGGTTTTTGTTCAATAGAATCCCACTGATGAAAAAACTGAAATGGCGAGCTTTAGCGACTGCTAATGTTCTTTATGGCGGATTAGATGATGCTAATCGAAACATTCTTCCCACAACTGATATCAATGGTAACATCGTAGAACAGCCGAATTATTTCAATTCAGGAACACCATATGTAGAATTGGGCTACGGTATTGAAAATATTCTAAAAATTATCAGAATAGAAGGAGTACATAGACTTTCGTATCTCGGAGGAGCGGATGTTGATAAGTTTGGTGTGAAGATTAGTTTTCAATTTATTCTCTAAGGTTCTACCACGAATTTGATGGAGATCGCATTTGAAGGGCGGAAGATTCAGCGTTTATATTCTCAGAAAAAATAAGGTGAGCGTGAAAAGCAGTAATTATATAGATTTTGTAATTGCCTAACCGCAACGCTTGCGCCATAGCTTCACCGCGTTCGCATTAGCTTTAGCGGTTGTGAAGCGGAGGCACAAAGAACGCAATAGAATCGCTAAGGTCGCAAGGGTTTTCTTTGCGACCTTAGCGTAAAACATAGCGTACTTTGTGCCTCCGCTGAAGCTATGGCGCAAGCGTTGCGGTTAAACCCGAATTATGCAGTAGGATTCGTTATGAGATTCAAAAGAACAAAGAATCAGCGAGTTATGGACGAAAAGCATCCCGATAGCTATCGGGATGGTTAAGGACAGAATTCGAGCAAAGTGGCTGATTCACCCCAAAGGGATGCCTATGGCACAGTTGTTTTGGGTCGGAATAGATTTTCTATTGCATATTTCGGGTTAAATACATTGCTATTGTTGTGTGATACGAAACATAGATAAAAATGAAAATCACTAAAATAACAGTAGAGCCAATTTTTTAAACCCGATTTCCCTGCTGTTTTTGCTAATAACATGTTGTCTTTCAGCGATTTTTGTTATTTTTATTTT
>Ga0209634_1001516_pt1 | contig 16843 bp, 19 predicted proteins | sample LinPmetageLP40_FD_184043 | JGI IMG/M metagenome (GOLD analysis project Ga0209634, IMG submission 184043) | Marine viral communities from the Pacific Ocean - LP-40 (SPAdes) (version 2) | ecosystem: Environmental > Aquatic > Marine > Oceanic | place: Pacific Ocean | collected 2010-08-26
CACGTTCATCCCGAAAGTGGTTTAACCGTTGCTTCGTACCCACTAGGTTTAATTGATCCTAAATTCATACCACTCGACCCTAACGGAGAGTAAGACATGTCAGGATACATAGGCACACAGCCAGTACCACAGGCCACGCAAAAGCGTCAGGCTTTTACTGCTACGGCAGGGCAGACCACCTTTGCTACAAGCGGCTACTCAGTGGGCTTCGTTGACGTATATATGAACGGCGTAAAACTAGCTGCTGCTGATTACACCGCGACCAACGGCTCTGACGTTGTGTTGGCTACCGCTGCTTTGGTTAATGACATTATAGAAACTGTATCGTTTACATCCTTTGTAGCTAGTGATGGGTTAGCCGTTGCAAACAATCTGTCGGACGTAGCAAGCGCATCAACGGCTTTAACTAATCTTGGAGTTACCAGCACGGCGGCTGAACTAAACACGTTAGATGCAGTGCCTCGCGGTTCTATCATTTATGGTAACAGCAGCGCAGCTACAGCAAGACTAAGCAAAGGCGCAACAGGCACAGTACTGACTGCTGGTGCTGATGACATTAGCTGGGTAGAGGCTAGCGGTGGCGGTGAACAGACGTTTACGGCTAGTGGCACAATTAGCAATGGAAATATAGTTGGCCTTAATGCAAACGGTACGGTGTCTGTTCTAGAAGCCTCATTTTTTACCCCTGTTGACTTTGGCAACTCCGCATTTGCAAATTATATTAGTGCTAACTTTGATCCTGATACAAACAAAATAATAGTTTCATACAGGCCAGAAGTAACTAATTATCCAACTGTTGTGATTGGCACAGTAAGCGGTAACAGTATTAGTTTCGGCACACCTGTCGTTGCTGACTCAAACGCCAGAGGGGAGGTTACAGCTTGCTATGACACAACAAATGACAAACTTGCTTTATTTTATGTGTCATCAGGGTTCTGCTACGGGAGGGTTGGAACCGTAAGCGGCACAAGCATTTCGTTTGGCAGTCAAAATACAGTTATTACCGATGCACAAAATCAAAGTAACGGATATTGTCAGCAAGTTAATTGTTGTTTTGATAGCAACGCTGGGAAAGTTGTGCTTGGATGGTTCGCCTACAACACTGATGGCGGCTCTAATGAATTTTATGGCGCGTCAAAAACCTGCACGATTAGCGGAAACAGCATGTCTACTGGTACGGGTGTGCGGGTAAACACCGTTACATACGGAGCACCTTCTCCGGGCCAAGGTGGCATGGTTTTTGACAGCAATATTAACAAAGTTATGTATATCTGTGCCTATGCAGGTGGGCTTGTTAGTGTTGGGACTGTTTCAGGCACAAACATAAGTTATGGAACAGGTGTTGCAATAGAAGCCTCTGTAACCACTGATACTGCTAGGGGAGTGTTTTGCGGCGGTAGTATAAATAAAACAGTTATTTCATATTATAGTGGTGGAAATAAAACAGTGGTTTGCAGTGTGTCTGGAACAACACCAAGTTTTGGAGCAATATCAACTTTACCCAGTTCTCTTAACTACACATGTAATGTCCCAATGTTTGACCCAGACACCAATAGAGTTTTTCTTTTAAGCGATAAAACAAACAATGGGCCGGGAGCAATGGTACAAATATTTGTGGATGGCACGGGGTGCGGTTTCGGCCCTGTAGTTACTTTAAGCGGTGGAGCCGTGATCGGCGGGTCAATGAATAGTGGTTACCAAGGTTATTTAGCCGTTGCGTATGATACTAATTCTGACAAAATGGTACTTTTTGCTTCAAGTCAAAATACTGGAAGTGGGTCAGTATCGGGCCAAGCGGCTGTTATTAACAGTGGTCAGCCTTCTTTTATAGGGGTTGCAGCAGCAGCAATATCTAACGGCGCAACAGGAAAAATTACGGTGGTCAGTGGAATAAACGAAGGGCAATCAGGCTTACAAATTAGTGCGCCTTATGGCTACAATCCCGCTACAGGTACTTTAGTTATAGGAGGCAATAACGTATTTGCCACAGCAATAGCGGCTGACAAGTTGTTTGTAACGAAAGGAACGGCTTGATGAAAACCTTAGTAAAAGGTGGAATATCTATTTATGTTTTTGCAGATAGCGAGGCTGTAAATATAACAGATACAAATATTGTGATCGGAAACCCAGAAACTTTAATTATTGGGGACTGTAATAGCGGAGACACTACACTGCATACTGATGTTACACCGCCTAGCGATTGGGCGGGTCATAAGTATTTGTTTAACGGAACCGCATGGTCGGCTAATTCTGCGTGGGTTGATCCCTCTAAATGGGTTGATCCTACCGCAAAAAAATCGGAGTAAGATATGACCAAAGCTAGAGACCTTGCAGGATTTGCGTCATCCTCTGTAACAACCACAGCCTCTGATGGCTTGGTTCTCAAGGGCGATGGTAGCACTACAGACGTTGTAATCAAGAACGGCGCTAACGCTACGGTGGCATCAGTCGCAGATGGTACAGTAAACATTGCTGCTGCGGGTTCTATAACAGCTACAGGTGCGTCTGTAGGCGCGTTGGCTAGAGGTTCTATACAAGTAGGCAACTCGTCAGGTGTGGCCGCAGCGTTGGCTAGAGGTACGTCAGGCTATGTTTTAACCGCAGGTGCTAACGATCTTAGCTGGGCAGAAGTGCCTAGTTCTGATCCTACTTTGCCATCTGTTCCGAATTGGGCTAGTCCAACTAACACATACACAGCTTCTGGCACATGGAGCAAAGGCAGTTTAGCTGACAGCGCATTTGTATGGTTTTACCTTTTAGGCGGCGGTGGCGGCGGTAATGGTGCTAATGGTGAATTTTACAATTATGGTGGAAGTGGGGGTGGCGCGGTTTTAATTCATGCTACAGCCGCTATTTTAAACGGAGCAGCGTATGTTATTGGTGCTGGTGCGGCAGGAACAACAAACTCTCAAGCTGCCCCACCTACAGAAACAAAACTTACGCTGTCTGATGGGCGTATTTTTAGCACTACAAATCCAAGCAATAGAAAAGCACAAACGATAGGAACAAGCGGGACAACAACAAACTTTCAACAAACTGTACCTGACCCAGTGGTAATAACAATAAAAGCGGGTGTTACTGAAGGCGGTGTTACCATGACAGATAGCACGGCTTTTTTTAGCGAAAGCCCCTCTGGTGCTACCGCAAACAGCGGACGTTTGTATTCAGTTTTTGGTGGCGGCTCAGGTAAAGGGACAACCTATCAAACAACTTCTGGTGGGACAGGGGCTACCTCTACATACGCAGGAACTGGTGGCTCAGGCCAAGCAGGGCCAAACGGCGGTAGTGGCTTTACTGCCGGTTCTTACCCGGGCGGAGGCGGCGGCAGTCGAAACGCCTATTCTTCTGGGGGAGCTTCTGTTGGTGGGGCTGGGGCTAATGGTAACGTGAGGGTCTATCATGTCTAAAATCTGGTACAACAAACAAACAGGCGATGGCGCAATTTTTGATGATGCAGAAAACATGTCAAAGTGGCCTGACTTTCAAGAAAGTGCTGTGACTGCAACTGCGACTCAAGTTAGAGCGCAACGTGACGCACTTTTAGCGGCGTCTGACACGATGGCATTGGCTGACCGCATCACCGACAAATGGCGTACTTACAGACAATCACTGCGAGATATACCCGCTCAGTCTGGCTTCCCCACAAATATAACTTGGCCCGTTGAGCCTAGCTGATGGCAGATATAGATGAGCGTGTTTCCGCGCTAGAAAAGGATGTTGTGGCTTTGCAAACAGAGGTAAGAATCCAATTTAAGGAAGTCTTTACTAGGATCAAGCGACTTGAGGCTGTGCTTATAGCTACATCTGGTGCAACAATCATTATGCTGTTAACAATTCTTAGTCGTATGGGGTAAGCATGTGGTACACGTTTTTGTTCTTATACTATATATAGGCATAGGATCAGAACGTGCGGCAATAAGTACTGATTTATACTTTAAAAGATTAGATATATGTAATTGGTACGCTGAACACTTAGTTAGGCGCTTCGGGTATCCCGAAACAAGAGATTATGGTACAGCTTATTGTGTACCCAAGTCAGTTAACCCTAATGAGGTAACAGTATATGATTGATCCTGTTACAGCTTTTGCAGCAGCTAACGCAGCGTTTAAAGGCGTAAAGATGTTGGTTGGCGCTGGCCGTGAGATGCAGGACGTTAGCAAGCAGCTTGGGTCGTGGTATTGCGCTGTTGCAGACATAACCAAAGCGGAGTCTCAGCGCAAAAATCCAACGTGGCTAGATAAGAAAACGCATGGAACCGATAACATAGAGCAAGAAGCTATGGATATTGTGATCCGCAAGAAGACCCTTTTAGAAAAAGAAAAAAAAATTAAGTTCATGCTGGACTATAGGTTTGGCTTGGGGACTTACGACGAGATGCTGGGTATGCGCCGTAAGATACGTGCTGAACGAGAAGAAACCGTATATAAGGCTATGGAAGCCAAACGCCAGATACAGAATAACATGGCTATAGGTGGATTAAGCTTGGGTATATTGTGTATGCTAGGGGGTGGTATGTATTTAATAATGTTGGCTACACAATGATAAATGCGTTAATACTGTCGATGACGCTTGCAGGAGTTGCTAATCCCACTCATGTGCAATGCCACCTGTGGAAAAGGTTTACAGATGGAAATGGGCAGAAAGTTTGTGTATACAGATTTACAGCGGGGTACGGTGGCTTGGGATACCACTACCCTACTAAAAACTTTTCTGAATGTCCCAAAGTATTTAGTTGTCTTTATGAGAAAAAGGACAAACGCCCTAGTTTGTCAGAAATATTAGATGGCCTGAAAGGGGGTTTCTAATGACTATGGAAAAGTTTTTGGCGTGGAAAATTATGCCTCGACTTATGATGTTGGTAATGACGATTATGTATATTCGTGTGATTGAGTGGTTTATTTCGTTACCGCAAGATGTTGTTAGTACGCAGGCTACTGCGCTGACTGCAACCGTAACCGGCGCTATGACAGGCGCGTTTGCTGTATGGCTAGGATCAGAAAAATGATAACGCTACTAGGCAGTTTATTAGGTTTTGGTAGTTCATTTCTGCCAGAGGTTCTTAATTATTTCAAAGCAAACCAAGCGCAAAAGCATCGTATAGAAATGATGCATATTGAAACGGAACTAGCGCAGAAACGGTCTGAGATGAAGCTGGTTGAGCTAGACAAACAAGCTGACATTGAAGAAACGAAAGGGTTGTATTTACATGACAGTTCTATCGACGCTGGAAGTTTTATCAACGCCTTACGTGGGTCCGTTCGGCCCGTTATCACTTATATGTTTTTTGCTTTATTCATTGCCACAAAGGTCGTGATTATGGTGAAGGTCACACAAGCTGGCGGCGATTGGATGCAAGCTGTTGACAAAATGTGGGATACAGAAACAGCCGGACTTATGAGCGCAGTCTTAGCATTCTGGTTTGGAAATCGTGCAATATCTAAATATGCGGGGAAATAAATATGAACTATAAAATGGAAACATTAAGAAGTTTGTATAGGGATGGGGACGATGGCCCTATGGAAGCTAAACCTCACAGACAACCTAGATCAAATAAAACTCCCGCAGCTAGTTCCCCGTCAACCCCTAGTCAAAACCCTAGCGTTTCTAGAAACAAAGTAAAAACCGGCAGAGGTAAAACTACAACTCAAACATTTACTTCCGCAGAACGCGCTGAAATTTTAAGGAAGTCTAGGGAGCTTAGGGAAAACAGTAACAGATGACTGCTAACACAGTAGTAGAACTACCTGTACTATCTGAGCTTGATAAACAGTTTGTAGCTTTAGAAACGCAGCAACAACAAATACAAGCCCAGAAAAAACTAATAGAGGAATATAGAAATGCAAAAAAATTGGGGTGAGTTTTTTAATATGTTAATTGCCCATGAAGGCGGTTTTACTGATGATGTGCATGATAGCGGAAATAAAAAAGGTGATGGTCACGGCAATCAAGGAAGTACAATGTTAGGTGTTACCGCTTACAACTGGGCTAAGTACACAGGCAAACCAGCACCCATAGATGTAATGAAAACTTTAACCGTTGACGATGTTATGCCGTTGTACAAATCAAATTATTGGGATGCGATTAAAGCGGACGATTTACCTAGCGGGGTTGATATTAGTTGTGCAGACCTTTGTGTAAACGCTGGCCCTAGGCAAGCTGCTAAGATACTGCAACGTGCTATTGGTTCTAAACCAGATGGTAAGATTGGACCTAAATCTCTTGCAGCTGTAGCAGAACACGATCCAAAAGACATATTACATAAATACTACGATGGGCGAGAAAGTTTTTACAGATCGTTAAAAGACTATAAGCGTTATGGTAAGGGCTGGTCGCGTAGAAATAAAGAAACTCTAGAAAAAGCTATGGAACTAGTTGATAGCTAAAAGGACTAAATAATGGCCGGAGTAAAACTACAAAAGTTTTTTGGTAAAGCGCCAAAGATTGCGCCCGAGTTGTTACCTGACAATGGGGCGCAAGTAGCTACTAATATTAAACTTTATTCTGGCGATCTTATTCCGTACCCTACACCTGTTATTGTAGATAACACTCAACGTGCCGGAACCATTAAACGATTACATGCTTTAAAAACTCCTGTTCCGACTACAACTACTAATTATACAGTGACAGTAGCATCTGGAACTAACTCTTATGGCACAGGTAATAAATTTTATTTAAATGGCGTTGTTAGCCCAACAATAAATTTTGTAGCAGGCACTACATACGTATTTAACCAATCAGATGCTTCTAATAGCACTCATCCATTAAGGTTTAGCACTACAGCCAACGGCACACACGGGGGCGGAAGCGAATATACTACAGGCGTAACTACGTTTGGAACTGCTGGTCAAGCCGGTGCGTATATTCAAATTACTATAGCTACCGGTGCGCCTACACTATACTACTATTGTGTAAACCATAGCGGCATGGGCGGAACTGCCAGCATATTAAATACTAATGAATTAAACTGGTTATCGTGGCCTACAGATGTTGACATTGCTACGCCATCAGGCTCGACAGATGCAGACGAGCAGCGGTTCTACTACACAGGAGACGGTGTACCAAAAGTAAGCACTTATGCTTTGGCAACAACTGGGTCCGAGCCGTACCCTGTAGATTACTATGATCTTGGGTTGCCTTTACCTACGGCTGTTCCTGCTGCTGCAGCTGCAAGTTTTACTACTAAAACGACAACAAATTTTGCACGAGACGCAAGTGGTGTGGTTACCCTTACAACTAGTGCAGCACATGGTTTAAAATCAGGAGCAATTGCAACAGTAACAGGGTTTACTCATCTAGCAGGTACATATTCGCAAAGCGGTACAACTATAACTGTGACTATGGCTGCAGCGCATGGTCTGGAATCTGGCGCACAAGTTGTTCTTAGGTTTACCTCCGGTACTGCTAACAGCAGCGTTTATACAATGACTAAAACTTCTGCTACTGCGTTTACCGTAACGTCTACTACATCAGTATCTACATCAGGAAATGTAGAGTGGGATATGCGTTCTTTTAACGCTACTTCTATTGAAGTGAACGCGCCAACTACCACTACGTTGACATATACAAGCCCCGGTTTTCAAGTTACAAACACAGCTTTTACAGCCGGTAAGATAGACTTAGCAGGAACAATACGATCACGGACATATGTATATACATGGTTTACGCCGTGGGAAGAAGAATCTATTGGGTCGGAGCCTTCTGATGCATTGTTTATACGTGAAGGACAAATTGTAACTGTTACTAATTTACCTTCTGCAAAACCGACAGGTAAAAACTTTGTACGAGGAATACGTTTATATAGAACTGTTGTTGGAATTACCACAGCTGATTACTTGCGCGTAGCTACCTTATGGTTTCCTACTACACTAGCCAATGTGCAAAGAACTAGTAACGTAGCTACAGTCACTTGTGCAGAGCCGCACAACTTTGCTGTCGGAGATTATTTTAAAATAGCTAATTGTTCGGTAGCATCGTTTAATATTGACGGAGGTGTAGTTACAGATATACCTAGCGATTTAATTTTTACGTTTGCCCAAACTGCTTCGAATGTAGCGTCTACTAGTGCATCTGGTACTTTATACCACGATTCATCTGAAAATCCCGGTACTGATACGGCAAGGTATTGGGGCGAATCTAATTACTCGTTTGTAGATAATTTTAGTATAGCTAGTCTTTCAGGTTTACTGTTGTCTACTACCTACACAGCACCTCCCCCAACTCTTGCTGGCCTTACAACAATGGCAACAGGTCAAAGCAATGTGTTAGCTGGTTTTGTAAACAACGAAGTTTATTTTTCAGAGCCAAATAAATTTCACGCTTGGCCTATAGCGTATAAAATATCTTTAGAAGATAAAGTAGTAGGGTTTGCTGCAATGTCTGGCAGGCTCATAGTTATGACAGATGCGTACTCGTATATTATAACTGGTAGCGATCCCGCCCTTTTAAGTGTGCAACGTGTAGACGCACGGTTTCCCTGCCTTAGTAAAAATAGCATTGTAAATACAGGCGTTGGCGTAGTGTACGCTACACACGATGGCCTTGCTTTATACAACACGACTACAGGCCCACAACTAGTTACTCAACAACTATACAATAGTGATACATGGAACGCTGATTTAGACCCGACTACAATTGTGGCTAATTTTTTTGAAGATTCGTATTTTGGCGGACACTCAGCAGGCGGTATAATATTTAGCAAATCTAGCGACGATAGGACCGGTGGGTATTTTGTAGATACTACTTATCCGTTTACAGCATCTTGGCATGATAACATTACTAACACTATGTATTATGTAAACGGAACTAGCGGGGATATTTTTGAATGGGACAATGCTAGCCAACCGCTATCCAACTATAATTGGAAATCTAAAGTTATTAAGACACCCACGCCTATAAATTTAGGTGCTGCAAGAGTAATCGCAGATTATACAGCTAACACTACCTCTAATTGGGAATCAGTAACAGGTACTTGGAACAATTCAACACTGCAATGGGACGGTGATAACGAGGTTATTTTTAAATTATACGTAGATAAAGTTTTAACATCTATCATACTGTTGTCAGATAGCGGCACGTTTAGGTTACCCGCAGGGTATAAGACCGATACATTTGAGGTTGAGGTAGAAAGTGTTGTACGTGTAAGGTCTATACAACTAGCTGAAACGCCAATAGGATTAAGGAGTTTATAATGGCTACTAAATATTCAGCCATACCTGCCCTACCAGATGCCGGTGTAGATCAATGGCAAGCGTTTATGCTAGACTCAATAAAAGAAAATATAGAACTTTTAACGGGAACCCGAGGAGAAGCCGGTCAAGACAGTAAAGCTATAACTAAAGCTCAGTTAACTGTGAACTCACCGCCTGCTCAAGAAATGACAAATGTTAACGCCGCTGGTGCGGGTACAGCTGTTATAACAGGGTTTACTATTAACGGTAATGCCGTAACCATAACTGGACAAGCAAGCGTTCCAGTATTGGATGATTACAATTTGTTAGTATTAAATGTACAACAGCTGGCAAATGATGTAGCTGGGTTAAGAGCTACAGTAGAAATTTTAATCGCGCAACTAAAAGGCTAACCCAATGGCTCAACAACCTGTAAATACAAATTCTCTTGATTTACCTCCGCTGTTGCAGGGTATTCTAAAAACACCGACAGTTCCTCAGAATACACCCCCTATGCCTATGCAGGCTCCTGCACCTATGCAGAACCCTATGCCGATGCAATCATTAAAGTATGGGGGCGAAGTTAAAAAACCTATGTACTCATATCAAGCTGGTGGGCAAGTTGGACCGGCAGGACAACCTGTAGGTTTGCAGTCTGACATGCAGCAACAAGGTGGTAGTCCTTCGCAACCTATGAACCCTGAAATGATGGAGATGCAAGTTCAGGAGTTTATGACCCGCAATCCCCAGCAAGTACAACAAATTAAAAACGCTGTAATGGAAGCTGTTCAAACAGGCGAGTTATCCATACAAGAATTAAATCAACTAGGTCAGCTAGCAACCGCTGCAATGCGTAACCCTTCCATGTATCCGCAGATTAGACAATTTATTATACAGCAGGGTATTGCTACTGAGCAAGATATACCACCGCAGTATGATGAAGGATTAATTTTTTCTGTTATACTAGCGTCTCAAGCTGCCCAAGGTGGAAGCGATATGATGACGGCTTCGCAACCTATGCCTTCTATGGGCGGCGGTGGACAAGTGCCTGCAAGCATGGCATCTACAGGCGAAGTACCTATCATGGCCCATGAAAAAGAGTTTGTTATTCCTAAATGGTTAGTAGAAGAAAAGGGTACAGCTTTCTTTAAATCTATGATTGATAAAGGTCCAATGGATGCAAAAAACAAAGGTTAAAAACCCTGTCATGAGTATTGAGCAGTTAACGCCTGCACGTATTGATGAGTTGTGGGATTACCTAGAGCCTTTGTTAACTAAGTCTTGCGAAAGCAATGAGGTGGGGTCTCAAGACATAGACGCAAGTTATATATACTGTTTAGCAAACACAGATAAGTGCGTTATCTTTGCAGGTTTTGAAAACGACATACCTAAGTGCATAGTTGCTTTGCAGTTTCATACAGCAAACGGACGCAACGGCGCAGACGTTATAGCAATGGCAGGGCAAAAGCTGTCTAAGTTTAGAGATGCGTATTGGGATAGTATTCTTGATTGGCTACGTGTAAATGGATGTCAATTTTTAGATGCGTATGCTACAGAGCGTTTAGCAAAACATTACCTAACTCGTTTTGGGTTCACCAAATCATGCACGTATGTACGCATGGTACTGTAAGAAAGGTCTAGTTATGGGCGGAAGTGTTAAGAAAATTGTAACCGTGGCCGCAATGATTGCAGTGCCTTACGCAGCACCACAACTTGCGGGTGCTATAGGATTAAGCGGTGGCATAACCAACGCCGCTATTGGGGTAGGCATGAACGCACAATTAGCAGGAACTATAGGTGCTGTAGTCGGCAACGCAGTAACCGGTTCTGTTATAGGCGGTCTAACTACTAAAGCTGCAGGCGGAAGTTATGCTACGGGTCGAGATTTAGGCATGGCTACGGGAGCTTTGTCAGGGCTGACACAACCTTTTGCAAGTACTAGTACAGCTAGCGCAGGCGGTAATACGCCGACTTTATATGGTCAGTATATAGCTGATACCCAAGCGACTGTTCCTATAAACGCAACGGTAACTGGAAACGCAATAACTGCAGGTGCTACACCTGCTGCCACTAATGCAGCTGCTGCCGGTAGCACAGCTGCTGCTAGCGGAACAAATTTAACAAGTGCTCTTAAAGGTTTAACTAGCCCTGATACTCTTATGCGTATTACCACATTAGCGTTAGCTGAAAGCCCAGACGTTTCAGGTCTATCTCCAGAAGAAGCACAGTTAGTACAACAACGTAAAGCAGAACTAGCAGAGATGGCGCGTACAAACAAATCGTTGTTTGACCAACAAGTTGCTATGGCCAATGAGTTTTTACAAGCGTCAAAACAAGCGCAAGCAAACCCTGCTGGTGCATACGCTGAAACTGCAATACAAACAGAACGCCAGATTGCAGAAAACACTCGCGGTCTATCTAGTAATGCTGCTGCAGCTGTAGCAAGACAAGCTAAAATAGCTGGCTCTGCCGCTGGGTCTGTTGCCGCAGCAGCCGAGACTGATAGAGGCCAAGCTGCTGGTCTGCGGTTCCAACAAGCTGCATTAGATTATATGCCTGATTCAGCGCCAGAAGGTGTAGCAGGTTTAACACTACCTCTTATGCAAGACCTTGCTGAACGCAGACGCCAAGCACAATCAGACTTAGTGTACGGCACAACTAGTGCATTTGGTTACGGCGGTGAAAAAGAACCGTTCTTGCAAACGTATGCTACTAGACAAGCCGGTGATATTGGCGGTAGTGGTGCAATCGGTTAATTTAAGGAGCTAGTCATGGCTGGTCCATCTTATTCTCAAGTACGTCAAGCCGGTGGTCTAGGAACTATAGCCGGTGAAAACTCTATGGAAGCTTTTGATCGGGCTGTGTTAAACGCACAAAACCGCACCAAAGGTTATGAGGATATAAACACAAACCGTCTTGCTCAAATAAAAACCGGTCAACTTATTGAAGAAAACGAACTTAAACTAAAAAGAATGAGGGATATGGAGGCTTGGCGACAAGGCGGTATGATAGGTCCACCTCCTAATCAAAAAAGCTACCTTAATGATCCTACTCAAGCAAACCCGATGACTAGAGGATTTGATCAGTCTGCAGTACAATCAGGGGCAAACTACTTAGAATCTAATTACCAAAAAGAAGCTTTTGGTGTCCCACAAACTGGTCCGTCTGTTGCACAACCTGTTACAGAAACAGCGGCAGAGCCATCAAGTACCGGTGGGTTTCGTAATAAATCCGATTTTGTAAACTCGTTTGCAGCTATATGGAGTGATCTTGAAGGCCGTTTTAATTTACCCGCTGGTTACTTAGCACGAACTGCTGACATAGAAAGTGACAGTGATCCCAACGCTCAAAATCCTAACTCAACGGCAGGTGGGCTGTTTCAATTTATAGACAAGACAGCAAAAGAATATGGTTTAACAAATAAATTTGACCCTTTAGATTCATCGGTTGCTGCAGCAAGACTTGCAGCTAATAACCAAATACGCCTAGAAAAATTAATAGAGCGTAGACCTACACCAGCAGAGTTGTATCTGGCACACCAACAAGGGGCTGATGGGGCTGCAAAACTTATAAATATGGCAAAAACACAACCGACTGACTTAGCAACAAGTTTGGTTGGTATAGATGAGGTGAAATTAAACGGAGGTAATAAACAAACTACAGTAAGCGAATTTGTAAAACTTTGGAAAGATAAATTTCAAGGTCAAAGCATGGACTCTATCGTAGACACATTTAACTACGAACAACCTTTTACTGCAGTGGGTTCAGAATCTGGTCTTGAACCTAGATTTCAAGATCGAAATAGACAAATATATTACCCATCGTTCAGACGTCAAATAGCGGAATATCCAGAGCAGTATACCGCTACAATCGGGCAACAGGATTATCCACAAGACTATAAGCAAGAAGTTGCAGCTACTGAAAAAACACCAGCAGGTATTCGTCCTAAGATAAACTTTGATTTTCCGTCACCGCGACAACCCGAAAACCTCGCAGGTGCAGTTGTACCACAAGACATTGTGGATGCAGCTAATGCAACAAACATAAGACCGGGACAAAGGCCGCTGCCCGTTACAACAGGCGGTACTTTTACACTGACGCAGTTAGATGTTCCTATAAATATGCCTGACGGTACAAGTTTTAACTACGTAGAATACAATCCTATTACCCAAGAAATTCGTGGACCTAATGGGCAAGTAATACCTGAGTTCTTAAAAACTCAAGCACTTGAAAGTGCTGCGTATAACTTTAACGAATCAGCGCAAAACAATGTTGACACGCTTACAAGCAAGGTAGCAACGCTAAAAGCTGAGTTGGATAATGCTTCGCCAGCAGAGTACGCAGGCAAACTACAAACATACACCGACACATTAACCCAGCTTAACAACGCAAAGGCTCAGTTAGACGGTAGTTACTCAGAGCTACCGGGAAGTTTACGTTTAGATAGAAATATATTTTCAGGTGAAGGGCCAGAAGCTGGGATAACCAAAGAAGCTGAACAAAAAAACCTTGAAAAGTTAAAGAAACTAGAAACTGCTAGACAAGACATAAAACAAAAAACAGACGCTGCTTTTGGTGCAGTTGGGGGGTTACCACAGAACCAAATTACTAATGAAGCGGGTCAAAAAGCTATAGAAAAATCCGTACAAATACTTAAAAGAAACGGATTAAAAGTTACGGGAAAAGATGCTAGTCAAGCAGTTGTACCTGTAAACGCTAAGATGTATACACTAGACCCTAACAAAGTCTTGTTGGCACGGTCACAAGCAGCCCTTGCTACAGAACATTTAGCATTATTACGTATGCAAGGAAAAGCTACTGAGTACAGAGCATTGCAACTATCGCTAGGTCAAACAGAAGCTTACCTTAGAGGTATGGAAGTTATACAGGAAGTGCGTAAGGGTAACTTACAAGTTCTAGCTAATTTGTTTGCTACTACTTACCAAACATCAGATGTTGATTTAAGAGTATCGTCAGATAACAAAATATCTATATCCGTAAAAGGTAATCCTTTACCGACAATTCAAAACCTTACTACAGATCAGGTTGTAGAATATTTAGGCTTTACATTTGACAACCAGTATAAGGATGCTCAGATGGCTCTATCTAAATCGGCTGTAGAGTTCCAACAAGAATTGCTTACAGAAACCCACAAAGCTAGTTTGGATTTACAAAAAGAACTTGTTAAAGCAAAAAGTACTGGGGCAGCAAACCTAATTATAGAACGATTTAAAGCATCAAACAAAGTATCAATAATAGATGGCCAAGCAGGAAGGTTTACATATACAGGTGAAGATGGTCGATTGTATTATGTAGATACACAATCACCTAACTTGCTAGACCCCGACAGCAAAACACAACCGTTTGTTGCAAGAGTACAAGTGTTTGACACAAAGACCGGCAAACTCGTAGATGTTGAACAAGCCCAGTAAGGTAGGAAGCAATATGGTTGACAATACTTTACGATACGGCACTACAATAAACCAAGCAAGTGGTGTGGGTTTACGTCCTAGACCAAACGATCCGTTTAGCACAGCTGCAGCTACAGGGTTGGGTGGCCTTACGCCGTCACAAGCGGACGCCCTCATACAAAAAATGCCCACATCTATAGGAGATTTTGATTACGCTGCCCCCGAACTAAAAAAACCTTCTACTCCTACAAACGACATTGCTTATGACAGAACATCTGGGAAAATGTCTGTTAATGGTTTTAGCTTTGATGTCGATGATTATTCTGATGCACTACGATCTGTTGAATACTTAGGAAGCCGCCCTTCTGCTAGACCGGCAGGTACATGGAGTACTTTAACATCAGACGAATACGAAGATTATATACGCCGCATAGCTAATCCAGACCTAAAAGACAGGTTTGCAAAAGGGTTTAGCATGGGGGTACAAGGTTTAAAAACTTTGACCGGTGCGGGATTACAATTTGCAGGAGCAGAAGAAACCGGATCGCGCATGGTGTCTGCTGCCCAAGAACGGCTTGAGGAGTTGTCACCTTATCAAGCTACATTTGCCCAAGTAACAGCTGGTGAGTTAAGTGCTATTGAGTACGCTGTGTCTATGCTGGGGCAACAAGGACCAAACATTATTGAGTCTATTGCCGCTGGACTTATAGGTTTTGCAGTAGGTGGAGCAGCATCTGGTAACCCGTTAGGCGCAGCACTTGGCGGCTTCGGCGGTGTTATGACAAAAGCCGGTTTTAAAAAAGCTGCTATTGAAGCCGCAGAAGTATATGCAAAAAAAGGTCTTAAAGGGCTTGATGCAAAACAACGTAAAGCACTGGCCCAACTTGGCGGTGTAGGCGCAGCAACAGCTATTAATAACTACGTCATAGGTACAGCTGATGTGTACGGAGAAATGCGTGATAGAGGCGCAGAGGCTGGTGATGATAGAGCTAGAGCAGCAGCTGCAGCACTAGGTATACCGTATGCTATCTTGTCTACTATACCCGAAGCTATAGGTGCTAGTAGGCTTTTAGGGTTATCTAGCGGCGGATTAATTAAACGTGTCGGACTAGGTATCGGAGCCGGTGCAGTTTTAGAAGGTGCGACAGAAGCTGCACAAGAAGGTTTAGTTATAGCTGGCGGTAGCCAATACGGTGATGATCCTTACAGCGACGATGAAACTATAGCCAGACTTATTGAAGCTGGAGTAGCTGGTGCTACAGTTGGTGGGGTTATCGGTGGCGTAGTTAATATACGAAAAGATACTTCTGAAGGTAACCCAACTAACCTGTTGGACAATACGCCTCCACCAACTACACCGGTAGAGGAATCAGTAGAAGCACCCCCTTTACAGATAACAGATCAAAGACCACCCCCTTTACAAATAACAGATCAATCAGGTGGCCCAACAGTTACGCCTCCACCAACTACACCGGCTGCACCTCTACAACTTACATTACAACCTTCTAACCAAATAGAAGCTAATACTATGTTTGTTCCGCCCGGGGGTTTTAGGCAACCAGCACCTAACCCACTTTCAAGGCGGCGTTCTATCACCGACCAGAGGCCACCGCCACCTGCTGAAACTATAATACCCGAGACAACTGTAGCTCAAATTTCTAGTACTGATCAACTGTCTACTAAACAACTTCAAGAAATTGAATCAGTAAATGATTTGCGTAGTGCTGTTGCAGAATCTACAGGAGCAGACCAAGGTGACCTACCTAGAATCTACCAAGGAGAAATTAATACTGGCGGAGCAACCTTAGCTGATGCGCGAGGTGCTGAAGGTTTACGTAGACTTGGCACTGCTGGGCGACAACAGGAGCAAAATGTTGCTCTTGCAGAAGCAGAACGTGATGCACAAAATGCTGCTCTTGCAGAAGCAGATTTTAATGCTGCCGTAGCACAACGTGACGCACAACAACGCCAGTTGGTTGCGGATCAAACTGAAGCTGCGGCTTTGTGGGGTATATACCAAGGTGAAATAAAAAAAGGCAAACAACCATTTATACGTTTAACTAAAACTGCCCAAGACAAATGGTTAGAAGCTATTAAAGAACTAAAGGTAAAGGCTAACATACAAGATACAGATGTGCCTTTTGTTTTACCTCAAAATGAAAACGATGCAGGGTATGCTACATTAAGTAGTTTATACCTTGAGTTATACAGGAAACTTTCACCTAAATCAAAACCAAAACCAGAAAAACCGAAAGCAGACCCAG
>Ga0209634_1001517_pt1 | contig 16842 bp, 26 predicted proteins | sample LinPmetageLP40_FD_184043 | JGI IMG/M metagenome (GOLD analysis project Ga0209634, IMG submission 184043) | Marine viral communities from the Pacific Ocean - LP-40 (SPAdes) (version 2) | ecosystem: Environmental > Aquatic > Marine > Oceanic | place: Pacific Ocean | collected 2010-08-26
TGGTGTTGAAAAAGCAGAAGTAGAATATTTAATTTCTAAATCAAAATTAAAAGATTGTAAAATATTAAGACCTACATACATAGTAGGTGAAGGTAATCATAACCCTCGTTTAGGACATTATATAAAATGTTTACAAAACAAAGAACCAATACACATAGCGGGTGATGGGGAAAATTTAATAAGTTTAGTGTTTGCTGAAGATGTTGTAAATTTGATCCTTTTAATGATAACTACAGACAAACCTTGGCATGGTTTAGAAGATTATAATGTGTGTAATGATGAATTCCTAACAATAAATTCTTTAATTAATATTATAGCTAAGGAATTAGATATAAAAAAAATTAGTAAATTATCATATCACTCAACAGAAGCTATATTACCCTCTAACACTTATGGTATTTTCTTAAATGATAAAGTAAAAACATCATATGACATTAAATTTAAAAAACTAAAAGAATCATTACCAAGTTACATAGAATGGTATAATAAAAATAATTAATATGCACGTAAAAAACACTAAACCTTACATCCCACAGGGGGATATAAATCCTATATTAGCAGACATAAAAGATGCTTTAGAAACAGGAAATTTAACTTTTGGCACAGAAAAATTTGAAGAAGAATTTGCAAAATACACAGGTACAAAATATGCTGTAGCTGTAAATTCAGGTACTTCAGCTATAGAAGCACCTTTAAGATATTATAATATAAAAGGTAAAAATGTAATAGTACCTACAAACACATTTGTAGCATCAGCTAATGCAGTTGTGTACGCTGGTGGTACACCTGTTATGGTAGATATGGATCCAAATAATTTATGTGCTGATTTTAATGATATAAAAAGAAAAGTAAATAAAAACACAGCAGGTATTATTATAGTACATTCATGTGGTTATATACCTCCTTACATGTTTGAACTTAAAAAATACTGTAAAGAAAAAGGAATATTTTTATTAGAAGATGCAGCACACGCTCATGGTGCTAGCATAAAAGGCCATAAAGCAGGATCAATTGGAGAAATAGGTAGTTTTTCATTTTTTCCTACAAAATTAATGACTACAGGAGAGGGAGGAATGGTAACAACTAACAATAAAGAAATAGCTGATTATGTAAAACAAGTTAGACATCATGGCCAGAAAAATGGCTTAATGACTGAAATGGGTTATAATTGGAGAATGCCTCAATTAAGTGCTATATTAGGAAGATATCAATTAAAAAGATTAGATGGGTTTATAAAACGTAGAAACGAAATAGCGTCAAAATACGCAGAGGCTTTTAAAGACATAAAAGAAATAGAATTAATTAAAGTACCCGCCTATATAACTCATGGTTATTGGAAATATCCTATTTTATTAAAAAAATACACAGCTAAAGAATTTCAAACACTATTAAAAGAAAAATATAATATAGACACAGGTACTGTATATTATCCTCCAGTTCATTTACAACCATATTATAAAGAAAATTATGGTTATGAAGAAGGAATGATGCCTTCATCTGAAAAAAACTTAATTAGAGAAATATGTTTACCTATATTTGTAGATATTACAGATGAACAATTAAATTATGTTATAGAATCTGTTAAAACTGAATTATCATGAAATTTTTAGGTTTTAATAAAGTTTTATGTTTATCTCCTCATCCAGATGATGTTGAATTTGGTATGATGGGTACTATATTAAAATATACTGATACTCATTTTGATATATTATCCTTATCTTCAGGGGGTGATTTTGATAACACTACAGGTCAAAATAGGCTACAAGAAGTACAAAGTGTATGGGAAAACCAACCAAATGTTACTTTACATTTTACAAAACTTAAATTACTTAAAGAATTAAGTCATGATGCATGGGTAAATTTTATAGAAACTTTATTTACAAATAAAGGAGAATATGATTGTTTATTTGTACCTACAAAAGAAGATTCTCATTTTGAACATAAAATAGTTAATGAATTAGCATTTCCATTAACTAGAATAAAGGGCATTTCTATATTAGAATATAGAACACCAAGCACTTTAGACTCATGGTCACCTAATACATTTACTAACATAACAGAATTTTTTGATGAAAAACAAAAACAACTTATGTTATTTAAATCACAAAAAGATAGATGGTATTTTCAAGAAGATTTATTAAAGTCATTCCATTCAAACTTTCAAAGTTATAAAAAAGGAATCAAATACGTTGAAAAATTTAAAACAGTACAATTTTATGATAGAGATTAAAAAATATAAAGACAATAAAAGATTTCAACATCACTATGATGTTATAAGGGCAAATGCTCCTGTATCATATGGTGGGTTGAAATTATATGAAGGAAAAAGAAATTATTTAATGCAATCACCTAATGAATTTGCAGCTACATTATGTTATTTAGAAGATTATTTTAAAGATAAAGGTGTACAATATCTAGAAATAGGCACAGCCAGTAATTTAACTAATTCTATGATATGGAATAATTTAAATATAAAAGAAAATGTAATATTAGATAATTTAGAATGCCCTTACACAGCAGAATCATTAGTAGGTAATTTATCTTTTAAACAAAACACAGTATTAATTGTTGGTGATTCGACTCAAGAATCTATTAAAGAAAAAGTAAATTTTTTAGGATATAAATATAATTTAATGTTAATAGATGGTAATCATGATTTTGAGTATGTAACAAAAGATTTTGAATATTATCATCAATTTTTAGCGAATGATGGGTTACTAATATTTCATGATATAGATAATGACGCAGTACCTGGAGTTAGAAAATTTGTAACATCTAATCTTACTTTAAACACTAAATTTAAACAATGTGCTAATTTTGTTGATAATAGTAATTATTTAAATAAAAATACCTTTGGTTCACAGTGCGGTATAGGAATATATAAAAAGATATGAAGATAAGTTTAATACAACCAGGAAGAAATAATCTTAAGTACCTAAAATGGTCTTATGATTCAATTAGAAAAAATCAAGGCGACCATGAAGTACAGATTTGTGTAGCAGACGATGCATCAACAGATGGTACTTGGGAATGGTGTATGGATATGATGGAATATGATCATAATTTTGCAGCAATTAAAAATGAAGGCCCTGATCGTGTAGGTCATACTATATTATATGATAGGTTAGTTAATGAAGTAGCTCATCATGATGTTTGTATGATATACCATGCAGACATGTATTTAATGCCGGGGGCAATTGATCAAATTGAACATAAATTAGAAGACAAAACAATTGTTAGTTTAACTAGAATTGAACCACCATTACACCCAGATGGACCAGAAAAAATGTTAATGGATTTTGGTGTTGAACCTGAAGAATTTAAAGAAGAAGAATTATTAACATGGTTTAAAGACGTTCAATTACAACAGTTAACTAAAATAACTGAAGGTATATTTGCACCTTGGGCATTTTACAAAAAAGATTTTCAAGAAATAGGAGGACATGATCCTTTATACGCACCTCAATCTAAAGAAGACAGTGACATATTTAATCGTTTTCAATTAAATGGAATTAAATTTAAACAAACATGGGGTGGTTGTGTTTATCATATGACTTGTAGAGGCAGTAGAAGAAATACAGTTGATAAAGCAAAAAACATATATGAAGATTCTCCAGAATGGTTAGCTCAAAATGTAAGATCAACTCGTAATTTTATTCGTAAATGGGGCCATTTTGTTAAACATGATAATTTAATGAAACCTATTATACCTTCTAAGTATGATATAGGTTTTATATTAAATAATGGTAATTCAAACTTACTAGCAGGATTAGAACCATGGTGTAGTACTATATATGTAAATCCAGATATAATAAAAAGTTATGTTGAAACTGAAAAAGTAAATACTACTATGGATTTATATAATAGAGTAAAACCCCTTGATAATGAAAAACAAAATGAAATCTTAGTAACAATAGATGGAAATAAATTTACAGAACAAGATTTTAATTTAATTCAACAATTACCTGATATATTAAAAGATAGTGGTGAACCTGGGGAATTTGAATTAGATAATTTAAAAATTAATATTTTTTATTTAAGAACTTATGAACAAACATTAATAATATGCAAAAAGTAATAGTAACGGGTGGAGCTGGTTTTATAGGATCAAATTTAGTAGATGAATTAATTAAACAAGAGATAGAAGTAATAGTATTAGATAATTTATCTTCAGGTAAAAAAGAAAATATCAACCCACGAGCTGTATTTTATGAATGTGATGTGTCAAAAATGCCTATGAATACTTTTACTTATTTATTTAAAGATGTAGACACAGTATTTCATTTAGCAGCAACCCCCCAAGTACAATATTCAATAGAAAACCCCACAGACAATAATAATCTTCATTCATTAATCAATATGTTAGAGGTTAGTAAATTAATAGGAGTTAAAAGATTTGTTTTCAGTAGTAGTTCAGCAGTATATGGTAATCCAAAATATACACCTATAGATGAAAACCATCCTATTAATCCATTAAGCCCTTATGCACTTCATAAATTAATTGGCGAACAATACTGTAAATTATATTCAGATGTGTATGATTTAGATACAGTATGTTTAAGATATTTTAATGTTTATGGAAATAGAATGCCAAAAGAGGGAGCATATAAAAGTGTTATATCTGTTTTTAAAGAACAGTATAATAAACAACCTCTTAATATAGTTAATGATGGTGAACAAAAAAGGGACTTTATCCATGTAAATGATATAATACAAGCTAATATACTAGCAGCTAATTTAACAAAAAACCATAAAGGAGATATATTTAATGTCGGTACCGGTCAAGCATATACAGTAAATGAAATAGCTTATATGTTTGGAGGAAATAAAAAATATGGTGAAAAAAGAATTGAACCTAAAAATTCAATAGCAGATACAGCTAAAATAGATTTAGATTTAGATTTTAAACCAAAAAACAAATTAAAAACATGGATAAATACATTTACAGAGGAAAATTAGAAAGAGTAGTTGATGGAGACACTATTGACGCACTTATAGATGTTGGATTCGACATCTGGATTAAAAAAAGAATCAGATATAGTGGAATCGACACTTGGGAATCAAGAACTAGAGATTTAGCTGAAAAAGCTAAAGGTTTAGAAGCAAAAGCTCGAAATAAAGCTTTATTAATGGAAGTAAGTTCTAAATCAGGGTATTTTAGATTAAAATCACATGGTGTTGGAAAATATGGTAGAGTATTAGGCGAAATTTTTATTGAAGATGCTGAAGGAAAACAATATAATATTAATGAAACTTTAATATCTGAGGGTCATGCTTACGTTTATGACGGAGGTAAGAAAAAAATGTTCACCTCGTAGAATTTTTACATATGTATAATAAAATCAAAGCCATGTGGGGAATATTTAAAGACGATAACGATTGGAATGAAAAAAACGTAGTAGGATTTATTGCGTTTATAGTAATGGTATGTTTTGCACTATTAGACTTAACTACAGGCTATTTAGGAAAAGATTTAGTAATAAATGAAACTATATATGACTCATTTACTTGGGTTGTATTAGGTTGCTTTGGTATAGCTGGAGTAGAAAAATTTGCAAAAAAATAAAATATGGCACCTAAATTAAAAGTTGAAATTCGAGAAACAATAACTCTTCAAAATAATAATAAGTATGATGCTTATAATAGATATACTTTAAAAGGAATAAATCACATTGATAAAAGAATAGTTAGAGTACCCACAACGGGGACTGAAATTATAGCGTTATCTGGATCTGTTGGAGCTGGTGCTTTTAATGAAGAGAATGTAAGATATATGAGGTTTACAAATTTAAGTACTTTTAATCCCATTATGTTAGAATTTAAAAATGAAGATGGAGATACTTTTGTAACCAAAATAGGTCAAGGACTATCTTTTATTTATTCTGGAGACCATGATCAAGATTTTCCAAATTCAGGATCAGGAGTAATTAATACTTTTGATGCAAATGAAAGTACCCCCTTAGACATAAATGCTACAGGATATGCTGGTTTAGGAGATTTAGTAAATATTATAGCTAAGGCATCGGGGTCAGCAGCAGAATATGCTCAAGATGCAGACAACTATTATTTAACAGGATCCGTGTATAACGTAGATATGGAAATATTTATAGCAGCAATATAATATAATAATATGAATTGGAAAGAAATAAAAAATTTAATAAAAAAAGAGCTTAACGAGTCTAATAATTTAAAAGAAGCTGAAGTAACAGCAGGATCTACTAAATTTAATTTACGAACAGGTGTAAATAAAAACCCAACCAAATTAGGTATAAAAATTCAATTTGAACCTAAAGGGGGAATGTTGTCGTCAGATATAAAGGCAAAATTAGAAGTTGCATTACAAGAAAAATTAAATACAGCATTAGCACAGTATGATATTCAAATAAGTAAAGACACAGACGTTCCAAGAGCTGAAGTAATTGGATTTTTTATCCCATTATCACAATTAAAAAACTTAATAGTAAAATCTTTAACAGGTAAAAAAGTAGAAGACCCTAAAGTACCTGCTCCTGCTCCAACTCCCCCTACAACTCCCCCACCACCAGTACCACCAGCAGGAGATGTAGAAGAGATGATAAATGAGCAACTTCTTAAAGAAGCTTTAAAAGTTAAAGAATTAAACGAAATTTCTCAAACTATAATAAAAGAAGACTTTTATGGGTTTGTTAATGCAGGACAAAATATTCTTCGTACTTTAGATGAAAATAATATACCTAAAGGTAAAAAATATTTAGAATACTTAGTTAAACATAATATAATATAATGACTAGAAAAATCCCTATCATATCACTTAAAGATTTTGAAACAAAAGCTAAAAAACCACTAATGATGAAAACATTAGTATCAAATATAGCTGAGGGTATAGAGGATAATTTAGAATCAGTCAATATAGCAGAAATAAAACATACAGACATAATATTAAGTGTATCTAAGGATGAATGGAAACCAGGTTTAGAAAAGGCTATGGAGTATTATATTGAAAAAGAAGAATATGAAGAATGTACTAAAATAAAAAAATTAATTGAAAAAATTTAAAAGATGGAAAAATCAATACTAAAAAAATACATTAAAGAGCATTTAAAGAAAACTATACATGTAAAAGAAAATAAACAAATGCTAAATGAATCGGGATATTGTAATCCACCAATGATGTCTGGGGGTGCAGGAAATAATTGTGGTATTAATGGTGATTGTAGTGGGGTTTTAACAAATTCAGATTTAGGCCCTTTTTGTTTATGTCAAGTATCTGGAGGGGGTGTTATTGGAGGAGGATCTGACGCAGGTTGCCAACAAGGAGATTCTATAGGATTGACTGATACTGATTATTCAAATTATTTAACTTTTGACGATGGATCGGGTGTTGGAAGTAGTGGAGGAACGGGTATTAAAAAATTTCCCGTAGATCGCCCTTATATGGATAGAGGAAAATCAAGAAGTATAGAACCTACAGAATATACATTGTCTCGTGGAGGAATGAGAGAAGCTTCTAAAATGATGTTTACTGAAGAGGATTTAATAGGCCCTAAACCAAAATGGGCACAAGACTGGCTTGATGATTTTGATGAATTTTGTAATTGTCCCCCACCGTATGCACCTTGTCAGTGTAATGGAGCTGTTATACCACCAGGAGTACCTGTTTCTATTTGGAAAACTCTTCAACCAATAGCAACGCCAGATGTAATTGAAAGGTTGTTTATAACTGATTACTCTAGATATATGGAACCTACTAGAGAAGCAGAATTGGAAGAAAAAATGGAGTGGGGATGTTGTTGTGAGTGGACAAACTATGTTTATGGTGGAGCTGAATGTACAGGTGGATATGGATGTAAGTGTGATGGATTAGGACCAAGAGCAAAGGTTGTTAGGAAAGGTGGAAAGATGGATGAAGATGAATATGATATGGACATTATCAAAATAATGGCAGAAAATATGTTAGAAGATAAAGAATCTTTAGTAAATGAAGGATTTATATGTCCTTGTGGTGGAACTACTGGTAGTGGAACTCCTGGTGATGGAAGTGGATTAGGAGGATTAACATATTGTAATAATTCTACAGGAGGATGTGCAGAATGTTGTGGGGGTGATAATCAAACACCAACATCAGCTGATGATGAACGAATTGCTACTCCATTAACAAATACTCCTAAAAGAGATAAAATGAGAAGATATAATGGAAGATAAAAAATTTAATATACACGAATGGCAAGCCAATCAAGTTAAACAAAATTTAACTGAACACACAGTAAATTTCTCTAAAAAAGATATGGCTGATTTACATAAAAAAGGTAAAATTAAAAAGAAAGATGACACTGGTAAAGAACACACTTACATTTTTAAAGGTGATTTAAAAGAACAAGGATTCGACGATAGACTCGCTAAACAAATGGGTATGTCAAATGATGAATTTGATGATCAAGTAGCATCTAGAGATATAGGTGATACAAATCCATTTATGGATGATGATGACGATAGATCTCCAGGAGAAGAATTAGCATCAAGAACAATAGAAAAATTAAGACAACAATACAGAGGTATGTCTGATCAGGATATGGATGATTTTTCAAAAACAATGATAGAACACTTTTTAGATAACACAGCAGCACAAGCAGCAGCTAAAGTATTTTTTGGCAAAAGAGAATTATAATATGAAAACATGTTACACAAAAGAACAGATTGAAACAGCTGTTAAAGAAAAAGGGTACAAATGGTTTGAAGACAATAATAACAAAGGATACGATGTTAACATTGTAGGAGTTAGAAATTCAAAAACAAAAGGCAGAGTAACAAATGCATTTGACGACTGTATTACTGTATCTTACAAAGTAGATGGTGAATGGCAATTTCATTGTATACCATGTACTACAGATCCAGGTTCACATTGGGTTAAAAATATATTAAATGAAAAAGGTGTTGCTATATTAAAACCAAACCAATATAGAGGTTCACATAAATTAAGATTACACCAAGGTAAATATTTAGCATTAGGTCAAAAGAAAGACGTTACAGTTTATAGAGATAACGATCGTGATAATAATTATGATTTAGACGAGTCAAAAACAGACACAGGTTTATTTGGAATTAACATACACAGAGCAACAGGTAAAAAAGGAGGCAAATCTACAAGAGTAGACAAATGGTCTGCAGGTTGTCAAGTAATTGCTGACAATGATGATTGGCACACATTTTTAGACATTTGTCAATCAGCAAGAGAAATACATGGGAATTCATTCTCATATACATTAATTGAAAGTAAAGATATAATATAATGAAAAAATCACAATTAAGAAAAATTATTAGAGAATCCATTAGAGAAATGGTGGAAGGAAAACAAATGTTAAATGAGATAGAAGGCTGTCATTTCCATTGGTCATCAGGAGAGTGTGGACCTTCCTACTGTACAACTACAGAAATTTGGGGTGGTTCTCAAGATTGTATATGCCGTACTTTCCAACCAGGATCTGATGATTGTGATCAATCTGACACGGGAGGTTCTATTGGTGTAAGTAGTGATTTAGGAGGGATGAGTAAAGATATAGAGGTGGGGGATGTAGAACCAATTCTCCCTTCAACAGATAAAAAATATTCACTAAATGAAAAGCCAGAAAAGTGGTGTACATGTAGATACCATAGATGTTTAAGAGATAATACACAAACTGACTCTACTTTAAGTTGGGGGGGATGTACTGGATCTGGAGCATGTGGTTGTATGGGTTCCAAAATAAAATATACTTCTAAACAAAGTACAAAATTTTAAATAAAATGAAAAAATCTCAATTAAGAAAAATAATCAAAGAATCTATTAAAGAATTAATTAACGAAAAAGAAGGATGTGGGGGTTCATCAGCTGATTATGAATGTCATATGACTGGTTCTGGAGGTTGTAAAACAGCACGTTGTTGTGGTTCTTGTGATAAAACATCACTTGATAATGGAGATGATCAATGGATTCAGTGTGAATGTATGGGAGCTATGGGTCTTGATAATTTAGCTAACCCATCTACCACTAAACGTGAAGCTCTAGAACCCTCAATAAATGAAGCAGAAACGGGGGGGATGTGTCCATGTAAAGATAGTAATGGAAATATTGTAGGTTTTTGTAAATCAAAAAATACAGCATCAGGACAAGGTTGTGGTTGTTGTAGAAGAATATTTAGTGTAAAAATACCTAGATTTTAATTGGAATAGAATAACTAAAAAATAATAAAAAGGTTATGTCAAAAAAAGATAATGTTGATAAAATAAAATCATACATTGATGATATCTTAGGTGCTAAAAGTAGTTTAAAAGAAAAACTACCTACTAAAAAATCATTAGAGAAAGAATTATTTTGTGAAGTATTACAAAATCTACAATTTGTAAATGGTAGAACCTTAGGTATGAAACATGATTATAAAGTTAATATGATGGATTATGACGATCCTTTCTATACAGCTATAGAAAATTTACTTAAATTACATTACACCCAAGAACAACAAAACGTAATAAATTGGTGGTTGTATGATAAATATCTCCCTACGGGTGACATATTAGTTTTAACAGATAAAGAAACTGAAGAAGTTATACCTAGTGACACACCCGAAGATGTTTGGGATTTAATCCAAGAACATAAAAATGAAAAAAAAGATAATAAGTAAAGACATGATTGAACGTGCCATGAAGCACACAAAGTCAAATATGTCAGCTGCTCGTTATTTAGGTTGTTCATACCCACACTATAAACAATACGCTAAATTATATAAAAACGAGGAAGGAAAAACATTGTTTGATGTACATTTAAACAGACAAGGTAGGGGCATTTCAAAACACCTATATAAAAAGAAGGATCTTACGCCCATAATGGACATATTAGAAGGCAGAGTCGATATAGCAAATTATAGCCCTAAAGACATAAAAGAGCGACTCATACATGAATCTTTAATCGCAGAAGAATGCAATAGCTGTGGATTTAACGAACGTAGAGTGGTTGACTATAAAGTGCCATTAATATTAAACTTTATTGATGGTAACGCAAAAAATTGGAAGCTGGAAAATCTCGAAATGTTATGTTACAACTGTTATTTTTTAAATGTTGGTAACGTATGGAGCGATAATCAACTACAACAAATGGAAGATTATAACCAAAAGAATAAATTTAATAATGATCTAGAACCTGACTGGGAAATGGATGAAGCTCATAAAGAACATTTAAAATCACTTGGCTTATGGGAGGATGATTCGTACGATGAAAACGAACTAATATCTAAAATATGAGACTCTTTTCAGTAGTATTTATAATAATCGTTATAGCCTTTTTATTTGGAAACATTCTAAACAGAATAGATATAATAGAACAGCTAGAAAATCAACTAGAACAAAAACAACTACAAATAGACAGTCTACACCATGAAATAGACACACTACAATGGGAAAACCAAATATGGGATTTTAATGTTAAATTTAGCGTTTCTCATCTTTTAAGTTCTATCATGCAAGTTGAAAGCAATTATAACGATTCAGCTTACCATGCAGGTGAAGATGCAGTTGGGTGTTTACAGATTAGAAGATGTATGGTAGATGATGTTAATAGAATATTAAAAAGACAAAAATCATATTTAAGTTTTACATACGATGATAGATGGTTAAGATCCAAATCAGTCCAAATGTTTGGGATATATTGTAGACATTATGATTTAAATACAGCCGAAGAAATAGCTAGATGTTGGAATGGGGGACCACGTGGAATGAACAAACCACTTACAACAACTTATTGGAGAAAAGTGCAAAAAGACTTGGCTTCCTAAAATAACTTTCATACATTGAACCATAATTAAAAAAAGGGAAATACTATGGGAAAAATGAAGGAAAAGTTTATGGAGGAACAAGAGCAACTAATTAGAGAAGCAGTCGAAGCTTTTATAGATGACGATTGGCAGTATCAAGAGTATCTAAATTCATTAGGTAAATCAATATCACAAAAAGAATCACAAGCAGAACATGACGCTTGGTGGGACAGTTTAACTGACGAACAAAAACAACAGTTATACAATGATAAAGCAGAAGTAGATGAATTATCTATAGAAGAAATGAATCATGATTTAAGTTTTGGCAAATGAGAGTAGATAATATATCAAAAGAACGCTTTTTAAAAGCTAGAAAGAAAGTCACTAAAAAATATCCAGGTGCTAGAACTATGAGGGATCCAAATGGTAAATATTTTGTAGTTAATGAAAAAGGACGTGATATAAACAACTTACAAATAGGTCAAACAATGGAAGCTTACAATTTTGATGGTGAAGATGATTTGTATGGTTTTAATACAGCTTTAAATAAAGTTGCAACTATACCACATTCAGATACAGTTATAGAAGCTTGGCTTAAAACGGAGGTAGCAATTAAATCATACCACGTTGTAAATAGAAATAGTAACAAATTTAGTGACGATAAAGTCATGAAAAAAATGGCAAAAGATTTTGAATGATATTAAAATAATACCCTTACTTATAGGGATGGGAGCATTTTTAGTAGCTCATGTTCTTACATTTTTTCAATTAAATGGACAATTTTTATATAAATCGTTTGCTAAAAATGAATGGGCAGTAGCAGCAGCAGGAGTCATATTATCTTTTTTCTATATTTGGGGTACTAAATATGTTGTAGAAGCATTTGGGGGGTTATTATGGCCTGGACGATTTATTGGTTTTGGAGTTGGAATGGTAATTTATGCTATAATGGTAAGTTACTTTTTTAATGAAGGAATTAACCTTAAAACATTAACAAGTTTAATTATAGCAACAGGATTAGTTTGTATACAGGTTTTTTGGAAAATATAATATGATAGCATCAAAATCTAGAAGTATTTTAAAAACTCTTAGTTGGAGAATAGTAGGTACCTTAGACACAATGTTTTTAGGGTGGGTTATTACGGGAGACGCAACAGTAGGTTTAAAAATAGGAGCATTAGAATTAGTAACTAAATTCGTGTTATACTATTTTCATGAAAGAATTTGGTTAAAAAATAAATATGGTATTAAAAAATAATTTAACAATTCTTCCTCATTAAATAAATAGGTTATGTTCATTAAATAATTAAGGATTGGTGTGAGGAGCCAATCCTTTTTTATATTTATTGTCAAATAAAACAATGTATGCTTTAGGAATACCAGTAAGTCAATATAGAAGAACTACTCAAGTTTTAGGACATGAGTCTTCTGAACCTATATATTATGAAGATGAACGACAAGATGCAGATTTTTATTTATTTAAATTTCCTAATATTGATGAATTTGATTTTAAAGAAATAGTATTATTATTAAATGGAAATGGTATAACAACTATAGGAGCAGACACACAATTAACAGAAAGAAAAATTATGAAATTAGTAGACATTTTAAATGAACAAGAAAGTCCTCAAGATAATAGTGATATTTTAGAAGCTGGGGGCATTATAGATAAATTAAAAAAGATATTACAAGTTTGGGAAACTAAACAATATAGTAATGATCAAGAAAGATGGGAAATGTATTTTTTAGATATTCAAGAATTAGTAGAAGATTTTGAAGAAGAAACATCAATGAAAGGTATTTCAATGGATTCTCCTGTAAATGAGAATCTAAAAAAAATACTAAAAAAAGAAATAAGAAAAATATTACAATAATGAATAAATTACAAAAAATAGCTAAACATTTTAAAAGATTAGCTGAACAAGGAACAACAATAGGAAAAGGTACATCTAATCCTTTCCCTAACAGAGCAGAGCGTGAGAAAGAAATGTCTAATCAAATGGTTAAAATGACAGTTAACCTTAAAATGGATTCAGATGTAGGTGAACCAGTTACAGTTGAATATGATCCTAAAAAGAATCTTCAAGATGTTACTATTAGTTGGGGTAATGAATCCCACACTGTAGATTTTGAAGCAGGAGACGAAATTGATAACTTTGGTAATGAAGGTTCGGATATAGAAACAATGGCAGATTCAGATGATGGAAGATGGCAGTTTATATTAGATGTTTATGTAGGATATCAATTTGATATGACAGGTGATTATGAAGAGTGGGATTTTAATGAATTAATTGTACAACATCATCCAGAAAATGAAGATCATTTAGACCCTGAAGATCGTACTGATTTTCAAGATGATGATGGAAGCTTCCCAAATAGTATTAGAAATTGGCTGCCAAAAGATATAGATGAAGGTTCTTGTACAGAACAAGAAATAGCAGAAGGTACTTGTGGTTACACTCAAACAGCAGATGGTAAAAAACTAAACACACCAGGGGGTACTAAAGGTATGTCAGCTCTTAATCGCTCAAATTTTATGAAAATAATAAGAGAAACTTTAAGTGAATTTAGAGAAGAAGAAATAAATCCATTAAATGAAAAAGCTTGGTGGAATTACCACAAATGTAAGTGTGAATCAACTACAATGATGCCTGATGGTAATGCTGAAACTTACAAATCTTGTTGTGGAGGTAGTGGAGCTCCATGTAGTAGTAGATGGGATTGTCCTAAAAAAAGAAAAGGAGGACAACTACTAGATCCTTCAACAGTCGGTTTAGTAAAGAAACTAATGGAACAAAAAAAACCAGGTCTTTGGGCTAATATAAGAGCTAAAAGAAAAAGTGGTAAACCAATGGCTAAAAAAGGCTCTAAAGCTTATAAAACAGCTAAAAAGGCAGGAGATAAAATTAATAAAGAAGTAGATGAAATATCTATAAGTGAAAAAAAAGGCAAATGTAAACCTTCAAAAGGTAAACGTTTTGCTAAAAGAGTAAATGGTAAATGTAGATCATATGGTCAAGCAGGTAAAGCTAAAAAAGGTGGTGATCGTATAAGACCTGGTACTGCTAAAGGTAATGCTTACTGTGCTCGTTCAGCTAAAATTAAAAAGTGTAAAAATCCACCTTGTGCAAACGCATTATCCAGAAAAAAATGGAAATGTCAAGGTAGTAGATCAGTAGCTGAAGCAACTTGGACAGATTAAAAAAAATAAAAAATGAATAATAAACAACTAAGAAAACTAATTAGAGAATCAATTATATTAGAAGCATTAACATCATCTGATATAATAGGTTATTTTCCTAAATTAACTTCAGACCGTGGACCCTCTGGAGTCCAAGTAGATGATGATATTAGATCTAGTTTAATAGGTCTTGCTTTACCTGCAATTGAACAAACATCAATAAGTAGTAATAATATATCAACATTAATTTTTAATTTACTTATTTTAAAAAATGAATATGATACTACTGATGGAAAATCTTTACAACAACAACCAGAAGAAGTACAAACAGCAGTAGAATATTTATCTAGTAAAGAAGCAATATCAGCTTTTAACGAAATATCAGATATAGATGCATCAATAGCAGCTGCTTTAAAAGCAGGAGCAGACACATTAGGTGGGTCTACAGAAAAAATATACACTGCATCTGCATTTCCTGATGGTATGCGTGATTCTGATTTCTATAAAAAAGCAGTAGAAGATGGATATAAGTTTATACTTAAACCTTATTTAAATGGAAGAAGTGCACAAACATTACCTGTAGGAGATGATGGTTTTACTTTAGAAGAAATAAAAAGATTAAAATTAAAAAAACTAGTAAAAGAATCAATTAAACAAATGTTAAATGAATCTTATTATTGCAATGGAGGAGGACAAAACGCATCATCCCATCCTGGTTGTAGGAAACATGGTGAACCTTGTATAAATTGGGGTGAAAATACAGCAGGTGTGATGGGACAAAATGCAAATAATCCCGATGATTGGCAATGTGTACCTAATGGAATGGTAATTGGGGGTTCTAATTTAGGACCAACACTCGATCTAGCACCCTCACAGAGAAATCCAAAATTCAATAACCCTAATTTAAGAAGACCTTCAGTAAGAGAAGAAAAACAAATGTTAAATGAAGCATGTACTTGTTACACTGCAAATCCAGTAGGAGGTATGGATATTGTGTATGATGATTGTCATTCATCTGGATCACAGCAAGTTTTTTCTCATCCTTTTTGTTGTAGTGGATCTGTAGCACCTAGTTTTGTTGCTAGTGAACCATGTTTATCTCAAGGTATGGTACAACCAGCTGGATCTCCAACAGCAGGAGAATTAACACCCACTCATCAAGATAGTGAAAAACCTATTAGAGTAAGAGATAAGGATATAGTAAGAAAAAACAAGAGAAGATAGTGAAAAAATCACAATTAAGAAATATAATAAAAGAGGAAACAGAAAAAGTTTCTAAAGAATGTCCTGCTTCAACTCAAGATTTAGAACTCAATACAGCTAATCGTAACAGAGCTATTAAAGCTGACTTTATTAAATATGGCCCTTTAAATTTATCAGATGAAGGTTATTGGGAAGAATATGCTAAAAAATGGGGTGAAACAACATCAGCAGAAGAAGCTAAAAATTCAAATTGTAGTAATTGTGTTGCATTTGACATTTCTAAAAGAATGGATACATGTATGCCTGGTAGTACTGATGAAGATGGTAGATTAGGTTATTGTTGGATGCATCATTTTAAATGTCATTCAGCTAGAACATGTTATACATGGGCAGCAGGGGGTCCTATTAAAGATGATGAATCATCTCATGATTGGCAAAAACGTAATTTAAAAGGAGCTTTAGCTAAAGAACCAATTGAAGCAATAGAAGAAAATGTTATAAAAGCATTAAAAACACTTTAAAAACTTCCACGAAAAAACTTGGAGAAGCAAAATACTCTTCGTATCTTGACGTATAATATAAATGCGATCAATATGGAAGAATTACAACAATTTGTAAACCAAATGCGAGCTACATCTAGTAGCTTAGAAAAAGTAGAAATACTAAAAAAACAATCAATTTTTGTTAAGTTAGCTATTA
>Ga0209634_1001519_pt1 | contig 16830 bp, 15 predicted proteins | sample LinPmetageLP40_FD_184043 | JGI IMG/M metagenome (GOLD analysis project Ga0209634, IMG submission 184043) | Marine viral communities from the Pacific Ocean - LP-40 (SPAdes) (version 2) | ecosystem: Environmental > Aquatic > Marine > Oceanic | place: Pacific Ocean | collected 2010-08-26
GTCCGCTGGCATGTTTCAAATACACAGCATAGCTGCAGGCTCCAGAAGTGAGCAATCTGATCTAGGAACATATCAGTCAATTATTTCAGTGAATGGAATAGAACCGCAGTCGCTTGAACAATTGTATAAACTCCTCAATAGCGGTGAGAAGCTATCACTCATAATGCGGGAGTGGTCGGACACCGATAATTTTCTGTATGATTATTTGCATGTAAATTACACGGCTCAGGACGTTACGCTCTATGAAAAATGAAAAGCACTCTTCACGTTCAAAGATTCAAATTAAGTTCTGAAAGTACTTCCGGCAACATAGGCTCCAGCAGGAGCGGTAATCGACCTGTATACTGCACGCTAAGTTTGCCTAACTACGCGCGGGGGAGGGCTTTGGCAAAACACGTGATAAAGTTATCGAAACCTGATGTAGGTTCACAGGTAACCTTAGTTTCTAGTTGGATGGGTTAAAAAACCATCAGTCAGTTATCAGAGTTTTAATAGAAACGAGAGCGGAATCATCCAGCCTATTTATTGGCAGGTTCCAGCACATTTATTGAATTTTGTTACCCCAGACGTTACCCCAGCCAAATAAGAGTAACGTCAAAAACCTGCTAAGTCATTGATTTCAGTGGTGAGCCGTACAGGATTTGAACCTGTGACCCACTGATTAAAAGTCAGTGCTCACCTAAAATAAAGCCTTTAAAATTAGTAGTTTATTTGCACCCCACCCCCTTTTAATTATGGCGCTTTTCCTTATGTTATATACTGTTCCTATCAGAGGATCACAGCTCCAAACAGGGCAAAAGTGTTACCCCAGCGTTACCCTGAAAGGGATTACATGGTTGCAAGCCTTACAAAGGTCAGTATAGAAAAAGCCTCTGCAGGTCAGGACCGCAAGGAAACCCCAGACGGATCCGTGCCCGGTCTGTATTTGGTGGTTCAGCCCTCAGGCGTAAAGTCCTTTGCTCTGCGCTACAGGTATGGTGGCAAGTCCAAGAAGCTCACTCTGGGGCGCTACCCTACGCTGTCGCTGGCTGATGCCAGGCAAAAGGCACGTCAAGCCAAGGAGCAGCTGTCATACGGTAATAACCCTGCCCGCAGCACTGATAACCCAGAAATGTTTGAAGCCGCGTTTCAATCATTTATCGACAGGCATGTTTCTCAGAACAAGAGCGGTTCAGAAACGATACGCATCTTTCATCACGATCTACTGCCAGCGTTTGGGAGCCGCCGTATAAGCGACATCAGCAAGCGAGACATTAACGCTCTGATGGACCGTATTGTAGACAGGGGCAGCCCTGTAATGGCCAACAGAACGCTCTCTGCAATGCGGAAGTTCTTTGTTTGGGCAGTCTCAAGAGATTTAGCTCAGCATAACCCCTGCGAAGGTTTAAAACCGCCTGTCCGAGAGAAGTCACGAGAACGTATTCTTACAGATGAAGAGATCAGCTGGTTTTGGAAAGCCAGCAATGACATGGGTTATCCGTATGGAACTTACTTTCAGTTCCTGTTGCTATCGGCCCAGCGCAGAGCAGAGGTATCCGATATGACCTTTGATGAACTTGAGGGTGATGTTTGGAAAATCCCCGGTGAGCGATCAAAGAATGGCAAGAGCCACTCTGTGCCACTGTCTGAGGGATTGCAGAGCTTAATCGCAGGAATACCTCACGCTGAGGGTTATTTATTCACCAGCTCGGGAAAGAAGCCCGTGGGCAATCTTGGTCGCGCCGCTGGAAGGCTGCAGGTTCGCATGCAAGCATACGCAAATGAAGATGGCAAAGGCGACATACAACACTGGAGGCTGCACGACCTGCGTCGGACTGCGGCTAGCGGTATGGCTCGCTGTGGCGTCTTTCAGGAGGTTATCGAGCGGGTGCAGAATAGAAGCAGCGGAGCCTTTTCTGGCGTGGCAGGTATCTACAATCGGTATGAGTACGAGAAAGAAAAATCCTGTGCATTGGCTAAGTGGAGTGAACTTTTAGATCTTTTAAAAAGGTGAAGTTTTATGGGTAAGAAAGAGACCAACGAAACCACAGAAAGGCTGAAAAAGGCAATTGAGCAGCAAGAAAAAGAAAGTAGAGTAACGCCTAATAGCTCAGTACTAGATGAAATTCACAAAGCCCTATGCAAGCTGTTTGATCAAAAGTACCATGCTGACTGGAAACTTTATGAACCGCCTCAAAGCTCTCGCTTGGCTGCTATGCGCAGCCTTACATTTGATGTTTATAGCCTACGTGACCGTATCTTAGACTTAACACAAACAGAGTTTGATGAAAAATTTTCGAGTTTGAGAAACGCCCTTAGAAAAGTAGAAGACCAATTGAAAAAGCAAAGTATTCAACCGCTCATAAAAGAGCTAGATTTTGATAAATATTCTGGCGAGACTCCAAAAGATAGTTTTTCAGACCATGAATTTAATAGTTCGCGGTTCTCGCATCAGTTTTTAAAAGACACTCAAACCTTCACAAAAATAATAAATTTGGCCAACGAAAAACGAAAGAAAGCGCCTTGGCGTAAAAACTCCGTGAGGAGACTACCCAATGTCAGAGAGCGTGAAATTGCTTTGTTTGTTGTCGAGGCATACCACGAGATGCTGGGTTCGCTTCCTGTTAGCAAAATGAACAATGACGAAAGCGGCACAGCCTTTCGAACAGCGATGGGTGCGATCTTCAAGGCTATTAATGAAACAGCACTTTACAAGAATTCAGGTCAGGAACTATCGAGTGAGCCTAAACGGGCATGCAACGATGCACTGACTTTCTATAAGCAGCAATTAAGCTCTAAAGCCAAGCTATGATTGCAACCCATTCTGGGGTGGCGTTTTAGAAAAATTTATTTTTAAAACGCCATTTTGACGCCATTCGAACCATGGCTAAAATGCGGGACCAGAGTTTCTCTAGTTAGAAAGGACGGTCCTTTGAACCCACACAAACGTATAACAGCCCGTGAATTACGAAACCTCTGCGGCGGTGTCAGCGACATGACGCTATGGCGGTACCTTCATGATCCCTACCTGAATTTCCCTCAGCCAATCTACATCAAGAAGCGGCGTTATTGGCAGGAAACTGAGGTCATCAGCTGGCTGGAAAGTCAGAAGAAATCCTCAAGCCGGCAGCCTGCAGCATGACTGCATTTGGTTCATTGAAATTATCCAATCGTGAGCGCGATGACGGTTTCAGTCAAGTTGTTGTCCAGATGGCGCCGCGTTGGCGTGTGATTGTCTGTAAAGATCATCTGCAATGGATAATCCAGAAGCGGTCAGCTGAACCCTTACACCGGGGCGAATGGCGCGGTCAGTCCTATGTGACCAGTCGAAATAGCCTGATCAGACTGTGTGCAAGCTTAGAATTGCTCTCAGACCATGCTGTGCGTGCCACCTTGGACGCACTCCCCGAGCAATTTAGCGAACTGTACAAAAAGTAAACCCACGGCGCGATGACCGTGGGCAAGCTTGGCGTGTAATGTGCGATTACCACCGAAGTATAGCAAAACGGTCAATGCGCCTCAAGTATTGAGGCAAAAATGAAAGCACCTTGTGAAATAACCGATGTAGCTTTGGCAATGGGTTTAGTTCCCATTAGTCGACAGGCAGATGATTGGCGCTTTGGGACAAAAGGCTCCCTGAGTGTTAACCCAAAAAATGATACGTTTTACGACTTTGAGGCAGAGACTGGCGGCGGTGTTTATGACTTTGTAATTCACCGGGGTCACGCAACTGACCCTAGTGGAGCCAGAGAATGGCTGAAGGCACAGGGCCTAGTCTCAGATGACGTAGTCACTGACTTAAGTGTCAAAGGATCTAATGTTGTACGTGAACATATCTACAGAAACCCTAATGGCTCAATAAATAGGAAATCGGTTAAACTCTGCGATGGAGCATGGAGACAAATGCGGTATGAGAACGGCATATTCACACCTGGCGTCAAAGGCGTGTCTAATGTCCCATACGGCGCAGATCGTCTAGCCGAGGATTTCTCTGACAAGCTGGCGTTTATCTTTGAGGGTGAAAAAGACGTCGAACGTGGTTGGGATCGCGGACTGCTGGCAACTTGTAATGTCGGTGGCGCAAAAAACTGGAAAGATGAACTGAACACGCATCTCAAAGATCGCACCGTTTGTATCGTACCCGACAATGACAAAGCTGGGACAAACCATGCGCAAAAAGTCTACGCCTCGCTGACTAAAAGTGGGATCGATTGCTTTGTCTTGTGGGACTACCGCGAAGGATTGCCTGACAAGGGTGATTTTTCCGATTGGATGGACGCAAACAATGATGACGTTGATGTGTTCATAGATCTGGCCACGACGGCTCAACAGAAACCATGCGAACCGGTGAAAAACTCTAAAGCCAAAATTGATGACGAGCCAGAATATTTTCAGATCACGGAACAATGGGATGAGCCCGTTGACGGTTGTGCCGTATTGGACCTAGTGCATGACACACTACTCCGTTTTTGCGTTCTGCCAGAACATAGCGCCCCTGCCATCACAGTTTGGATTGCGCATGCCTGGGCCCATGAAGAGGCTGACATCAGCCCGATACTGGCCGCAATATCGCCAGAAAAGGGATGTGGGAAATCGACCTTGATGTCTGTAATCAGTGCACTTGTGCCCAAGCCCATGTACACAATTAACATGTCGCCAGCGGTAATGTTCAGAGTCATTGAAAAATTCAAGCCGACTATTCTGATTGATGAGGGCGATACGTTTCTCAAAGACAACGATGATATGCGCTGCATGCTGAACGGTGGTCACAACCGGCAAACGTCTATGGTTTGGCGCTCGGTCGGAGACACACATGAGCCAAAGCCCTTCAAGGTCTGGGCCCCCAAGGCGCTGGCTATGATCGGATCACCCGCTGATACGGTCGAGGATCGATCAATCGTCGTGCATTTGAAACGCAAACTGAAGACTGACAAAACTGAGGGCTTTAACGAACGACGCAAGGCAGAGCTTCATCCTATCCAGCGTATGCTGGCGCGTTGGTACGAAGATAACCAGATTGGCCTGCGCACTTGCGACCCAGAAGTGCCACAGGCTCTGAACGACCGTGCCCAGGACAACGTACGCTCTCTTTGCGCCATCGCAGATGCAGTGGGCGGTCACTGGCCAGAAACACTCAGGCAAGCGTTTGTGGGGTTGGCACAGGCGCGTGAAGAAGCGCAGCAGGTGTCAAACGGTGTAATGCTGTTGCATGATATTGCCGAGGTTCTGGAGGGCTATACGGACCCAAAGATCGGTAGTGGAGAGTTGCAGCAAAAGCTGGTCTTCTTGGAGGACTCAGCGTGGGAACATTGGAACCGTGGTCAGCAGATCTCGACAAAGCGGATCGCGCAATTTCTCAAAGAATTCGAGGTCTATCCCGATCGCGACGCAACCAGCCGGTTTTATCATGTGAGCCAACTCAGAGCCGCCATTGGGAGATACGATCGGTAACATCGACTAGGCCCTACTGACAGCCACAGGCCTAACCCCAGCAAAGCGTCATAAGCGTCATTGTGTCATGCGTCAGTGCAAGCGACATGAAAAATATCAATGAAAACAATGCTTATGACGCTTATGACGGATGTGACGCTTTTTCCAAGGGCGTGACGGATCTAAAATATAGAGCGCAGTCCGCTACACCGTGGCAGTTGACACCCTTTTGTTGCTCCGAACTCGACAGCTACGGTAACTCTAATCCAATTAGCCATGCGCTGCGTATACTTATTAATTCAAAGCAAATACCTTGGAGGCAATAGCTATGAGTGCATGTACATGCGGACGGTCACCGACAGACAACTGTGTTGGTTGGCATAACCTGACTGAAGAGAAATACCTGGAGAAGAAGGCTGCCCATGAGGCACGACAGGCTGAAAAAGCCACATAGTCTTTTCGCGGCTCCAGTTTGATAATTAGTTGGCCCCTTAGCTGGGGCATTTTATTTGTTGCATCATGAGCACTCGCCTGCTTGAAATGGTTCGCGTCAGTTCCCAAGTGGCTTGTTCTGAATGGAGAGTACAATGATTGATGTAGATAAAACCCGCTTGGCCTTGGACCAGATTGCCCACGCAAAGGACCCGTTGGGATTGGTGCGCGAACTCGTACTAGCCAGCGGTGGGACGTGGATAGATACCGCGACCGTCGACATGGCGTTTCTGTTCGAGGTGAACCTCCACGGCGTTCGTGGCTTTGGGTTGGGTGCATCAGCTGCGATTGATAATTGGATAGCTAATGCCAAGGATGCGGTAGCCCGCGATGAGATGTCCAGCACTCATAACGCGCAGGCTCAGCCCTTACACAGGCAAAACATCATAGCCACTAAGTCCCGACCAATACATGGCTAAACTCGTTGTCTAATGTCAGGGCTTGTGTGTCTAAATAGCATTATTTGTTGTGGAAGTATTTCTGTTTTTTATGGAGTTGTCATTTTTTTGGTTACCATCCATAGTTATCAATTGATAATGCGGTCAATATTTGGAGTGTTAAAATGGCTATAATGGTTGCGTTAGACTTTCCTTTAAAAGATGGCAAACAGGCGGAGTTCTTGGAGTTACTTGGTGGCGCTTTGCCCGATACCCGTGCTTTTGATGGTTGTCTTAAAGTTGAGACCTTCGCGGAAGAAGATGGCAAGTCTGTCCTATTAGTCGAAGAGTGGGAAAGTAAGAAACATCAAGAGACATATTTCCAGTGGCGCGTTGAGACAGGATTAGTTGACGCACTCGCACCGTTTGTTTCTGGCCCACCTGTAACGCGCTACTACGAAATTCGGTCTGAATAGTAACTGCCAAAACAGTCATCACCCCCAAAGAGCCTACAGAAGTTTTAGTTTCTTTATTTTGGTACAGCCAGGGTGGTGTATCTGACACTAAGACCGGCCTTATCTTTTTTAGGCTAGGCTAACTATCAGGCACCATACTTGGCATCCTAAGAAGCATAGATGCAAGTATTTGAGTTGTTTATTCGGTAATAATACTTTGGCTATTTACACTAAAATAAAAAAGACTCGCCAAGTATTGAGTTTAGAGATTCTGGGGTTCTTTATTTAATAAACTTAGGTAGATGCGTCAGTACAGGCACTGTTTGCTTCATCCCAAGTTTTACCTGCCATGTCACATTTGACTTTTTCCGCGCTGTGTGTGGAACAATTTCCAGCTAAAAAGTAATCATATCGTTAATCATAGCCGGTATAATCCCTTTGTCTGGTTGCCAGACGTACTACTCAATGGCCCGTAATTTGACTAATGCATCGGGTGCGAATGGAAATTCATCTGGCAGCGTGGGTAATAGTGGCCGCAGTTCCTCTAGGGTAAGTACGACAGTATCTGGTAGTATCTCGACCTCCTTCAAAGTCGGGCGCTACATCTAACAATCAGGCCGTTTTGAGGCTTGAAGCTGAACAATTCCCAAATTTGGTCGTTCTTATAGGTGAAACAATTTCATTGTTTTTCTCCCAGTTGAACTTGGTGGGTATTTTTACCCACCATTTTTTTGCTCCTAGACTTATTTGTTGAGCTAAGCGCGGGCCGCATTGAAAGAGATTGGCGTTGAGGGGCTGATTGTTCAGCCCGCCCGTTCGCTTATCTGTTTAGGGTACTATACTAAACAGTGTCTTCTTTTGTTCTGAACCTGAAACCCGGTAGGTTCGCATGAAAGAGAGTTTGGAAAAAGTGCTGGCGTAATCTGCCATGGAATCCCGCTGATACAAACTCTGGTGGTTTCTTAAGCCAGCGGGCGTATCGTACCGCTCGACTATAACATAATAAACGTGACCCATCGTTTGATTGCCTTTCGTAATTGTAAGGCTGTCTAGGCCTAAATCCTCATCACCCATTGGATGTGTTTCTTTGATCCAATTTCCCCATTCGATAAGGCCCTTATCTACTTCTTCAACTTTATCCAAAGGAACTTTGAGAACAGCTCCCCAATTTGTTGTTGGTTTATCGTCCGCTGCATGCAGCGCTGAACTAATTACGATTACAAGGGATGCCAGCCCGGCGCAAATCGACTTCATTTTCAACTCCTACTAAAAAACTAATTACTACCGTTCGGTATGATATTCTAAGAAAAAGGTTTTGTCGATTATTAAGTCAAATTGGAACAGCTTTTAATATCCTGAAATTTCATTTTTTTGTGACTGAACATATTTCTTGAGCCAAGCGCGGGGTGTGCTAGCATTGCCCGCGAGTAACGTAAGAGGTAACTCGCCATGCGCGCCGCACTTATAGCACTGATGTTGACCGTCGCTTCGCAGGCGGGGGCTGAATGTGGCAAGCTGTGTGATCCAAAATGGTGGAACACTTCGACCGCAGCTGATTTGCAGGCTTAGTTGGATGGCGGTGCAGACGTCATGGCGCGAGATAATTATGGCTGGACACCACTGCTCTTGGCTGCTGTGACCACCCCTGCAAACATCCAAGCCTTACTGGCTGCTGGTGCAGATGTCATGGCGCGGAGCAAGTATGGCTGGACACCGCTGCACTGGGCTGCTGTGACCAACCCTGCAAACATCCAAGCCTTGCTAGATGCTGGTGCAGACGCAAAAGCAAAAAATGAAGAAGGCGAAACGCCGTGGGACTTAGCCAAAAAAAACGAAAAGCTCAAAGGCACCAAAGGTTACTGGGCGCTAAACGACGCGCAGTATAATTAGTGACACAAAATGATAGTTTTTTTCCTAGAAGGATCATTCCCAGATTACTGTGACCGCTATCTTAGTAATATTTGGAAATATTCTGATAAGCAAATTGAGGAGGTCCACGACTACATTCAGTGGATTTTTCCGCTTGATACTCTGAGCAAAGCTGTTCCCCATTCTCCCGCATTAATTAATGAAGAGATTATTGAGATAAGGTCCTCAGAGCTTGCTCAGGAAAACCTTTTGAAATCTAAAGAATGGTTTTTGGACTTTCTATCACGCAGCGACAAATGGGTGGTCAAGAAAAACCATAACCATAAACGCATTTCGCGGATGATACGATCACTGAGACTACTTCATAGTGACGACGCTGCTGATGAATGCGCGCGCGAGATTATCAAACTAGCATCTCAAAAAGGTATGCAATCACGAAATGTCATCGAGTTTTGGAAGAAATGTTAGGATCGTATGCTTCAATTTAAAGAGGTCTCAATATGAAAGAAGACAGCGAAGAAGAACGCGCACGAAGAGAAGTAGAACAGAATGGGGTATTACCTGGAGAAATTGCAGTCATTATCGCCTTGGGTGCTGGTGGCTTAATATCAATACCATTTTATAACGAGTTAGGTCCAATCTTCACATTTCTTTTGGCAGGCGTTGGATTTTTCATAAGCAACTTTTTTGTTCATAAATTTAGAGAAACTCAAATTATAGCGCAAGAAAAAGCATATGAACGTTTGCGGCGCATACAAAATAGGAGACGTTTGGAAGAGCAAAATTCTAAACAGCCTCAGGCAGAAGTGACCGTTGTCCAACCCACAGATATTCCTCCTTCAATAGAACTATCGGAGGATATTGAGGCCAGAGATGAACACGAGCGAACACCTCTACATTTGGCTGTTCAAGATGATGATTGGCCCAAGATCAAAAAACTCATAGATACTGGCGCGGATATCGAAGCTAGAGATGATGAGGGTAACACGCCTCTACGTTATGCTATTGAATTTTTGATTCTAGATGAAATTGAAGCATTGATAAAAGCAGGCGCTGACATCGAGGGAAGAACTGGACCGAATGGCTGCAATGTTCTTCATGTTGCAGCATGTGAAAAAAGGCCTGAGGTTTTAAATAAGCTATTAGAATTAGGCGCTTACATTGGAGCAAAAAACAATTATGGGGATACGCCTTTGCATACCGCACTCGTAGAAGTTGCTTCAGAAGAAATAAAAATATTGATAGATGCTGGCGCGAATACCGAAGCAGAAAATAATTCTGGTGAAACAGCCTTACACTATGCTGCAGAACATTGTTATGCAGACGAAATCAAATTACTGATACAAGCAGGTGCAAACATTGAGGCAAAAACTTATCAAGGCCAGACACCATTACATCTATCCACTTGTGTAGAAGGCTTAGACGAAATCAAAGTACTGATAGAAGCAGGCGCAAATATTGAGGCAAAAGATAGATTAGATAAAACGCCTCTTCATTACGCTGCCACTCTCGATGGTGACGAATTAGCTAACGCCTTGATAGATGCTGGCGCAGACATGGAAGCGAAGAGTAATACTGGGCAGACGCCACTACATTTTGCTATTGAAAATGCTAGAGACACCAATCTTTTTATAGAAGCGGGCGCAGATATACAGGCACTCTGCAATCATAAGCTAACACCATTACATTATGCTGGTTTCTCAAATTCCTGTGAGAACATTAAGATATTAATAGAGGCTGGAGCAGACATCGAGGCTAGGGATAACGATGGTCAAACACCACTTCATGAGGCCGCTTTCCGGGGCACCTTGGAAAATATCAAAGCTCTCCTTATGGCCGGCGCGAATATTGAGGCTAGGGATGACTGTGAGCAAACACCTTTGCATTTTGCATCTCATTCTGAAGTAGTTGCCAACATAAACATATTGCTAGCTTCTGGCGCGGATATCGAAGCCGGAGATGATGAGGGTAAAACGCCACTTCACAAAGCTGTTTGGCGTGGCAAACCTGAAAATATAAAAACACTAATTGAAGCTGGTGCCTTTATAGAAGCTCGGGACAATGGCGGTCAGACACCTGTTTTTAAACCCAGCATATACCATCCTGAAAATTTGATTTTCTTAATAGAGGCCGGCGCAGATATCACTGTAAGAGACGATGATGGTTGGACACCGTTACATCAATTTGCTGCTAATTGCGCTAAAGAAAATATAAAAATATTGGTCAAAAACGGGGTAAATATTGACGCTAAAGACCAATATGGCAGAACGCCTCTCCACTGCGCCGCCGCTTCTGGAGTAAACCAACCGAGTGCTATTGAAGAGTTACTTCTGCTTGGAGCAAATGCAAATTCCCAAGACAAATACGATTTCACCGCATATGAGATAGCACAAAGAAATGAGAAAATTAAAGGCACTGATAGCTACTGGGCCCTTCATAAAGCAGCTTTTAGCTAAGATTTTAAATGAGATCACTTTTGCGTAAAATCCATTCTGAAAAATAATGGTGACGCATCTTTAAACCTGATAATTTTGAAATCTGCTACGCTTACTTCGGAGCCTAGTAAGGCGCGACTGTAAAAGGCGCGGCGGGCGTAGACGCCCCCCGCCCCCGATTAACAATAAGGCTTCCAGATATATTTTTGTTTACTTGCATCATGATTCAGTGGTTTCTGAATTTCGGAACAAGAGCATAAATACCCAATATACTTATATTTGTCCGGGAATAGTCCGGGAACAATAAGTTTCGACCAGTTACTGTCCGTCCCAAAACCTGCTAAGTCATTGATTTCAGTGGTGAGCCGTACAGGATTTGAACCTGTGACCCACTGATTAAAAGTCAGTTTTATTATCTTTCAGCACCTTGCAGCATCCTTCACGATCTTACATATTATTGTTATTTATCAGTTACTTTTGCATCACATACGTTCATTAGCCTTCACAATCTTACGCTAATCTACTATGTATTTGTCCGGTAAATGTCCGGGAACACTGCATGCCTCCTCCTACAACTCTTCGCACCAAGATCACCCAAGCTGTTGTCACCTCCTGCCTCAGAAATAGAGACGTGCGCCAGGTCGTGAAAGACACCGAGCTGCGCGGGCTGCGCCTTGAGATTGGCCCACTCTCCGCTTCATGGGTCTTGGAGTATCGCCCTCAGGGCCTTTTAGAAGACGGTAGAAGGCCATCCAGTAAAAGTTATAAGTTCGGTGACGTTCACAGCCACACGCCCACAGAGGCTCGCGTAGAGGCCTCTAAGCTAAAGAACCTGATAAAGGATGGCCAAGACCCCTCAGTGGCCCGCAAGTCTGCCACGAAGCTGCGCCAGATTGAGGCAGCACGGCGTACCAGCGTGTCGGCTTTAGCAGAGGTTTACATAGCGAGCTATAACGTAGGGACCGCCAAGAACATAACGACCGAGACCGGAGCGCTGCGACTGGCCATCACTGAGATGGGCGTTGGCTTGGCTGAGCCCAGAGATGTTATGATCTCTGACGTAAATAAAATGCTATCACTGCACTCAGATCACCCTTCAACTGCACGCCACAGACTTGGGGCGCTGAAGCGTTTTTTCGATCATTTGGTGGAGGCGGGACATGCTGATGCCAATCCCTGCGAGCGGATAGCCAAGCGTCAACGCCCCAAACCCTCTAAGCCTCGGACACGGTATTACAGCGCAGAAGAGACACAGCGCCTGTGGGTCGCAGCAGAGCAGATCACAGCAACCTATGGCAACTATTTGCGGGCGATGCTGTACTGCCCTCTGAGAGCCTCTGAGATGGCCAACATGCGCTGTTCTAATGTAGATTTAGATCACAAGCGTTTGGTTCTCTCAGCGCTAGAGACTAAGAATGGCGACCCTTTTTCCATGCCCCTATCGGACGCAGCAGTCGCACTCTTTCAAAGCTGTTTGGCAGGAAAGGCAAGCACTGATCTGGTCTTTCCCTTGGCTGGAGAAAAACCGATGACGTCATGGAAATCGTTACTCAACAGCGTGCGCAAGGCCAGCGAAATACCTGACTTTGGTTGGCACCACATACGCCGGACGTTTATGACAACCCTCGCCGATCAAGGAATCGGCAGTTCAGATGTTGCGGACGCTTTATTAAATCACCGACAGAGCGCCAGCCGTTCTGGCGTGCGGGCCGCTTACGATCACTCGGCCCTTTGGCCGCGCAAGGTCGATATGATGCGGGCGTGGGGTGATCTTATTGAAACAGCAATTGATACAGGGTGCTGGACAGTCAAAGGTGTTCAAACGGTTATCCCACTAGGGAAGATTTAGCTTTAATATTTGTGCGCCCGGCCGGCTTAAAAGATAAACATGGTAAAACATATACTTTCATCAGTTACCTATTCTTCCTATTATCTACATTTTCTTTTTGCAAAGGACGACTGGGTCCATACGAACTGCAATAATCTCCTTAGAGACGCTTACTATGGAGATAAAAATGACTACTCAGATACGCCAAAGAATTACTTGGAAAGCCGGAGAGACCCTTCCGGAGTATGCAAATAAAGCCACTCTTGCATGCATTATCACACATCTTCTGTACCCGATTAAGAACCGGACAATAGAGTATTGGCCCCTAATTGCACACCGCCCAAACCGCGAGAATGTCTACAATGTTGAGGATGCTCTTAGGTATGCTAAGTTCAAACTCAAAAATGCACCCAGCTACAAACAAGCGTCGTCACCGGAGTGAGAAAAAGCCGCACACCCGAAGACATACGGCCTCTATTTCCACAAAAATAAGGTAGCATTATTCGGGCAGTGCCTCAAGCACGAGGTAAGCCTATGGGCAACCAAAATAAAAATAATTTTTACCAAGCCGCCATTGAACTAATTGGCGAAGGCTACTCTGTTTTTCCCTGCAAAGAAGACAAAACTCCATTCACAAATGGGGGCTTCAAAGACGCAACTACAGAGACGCAAAAAATAAAAGCTTGGGCCGATACTTGGCCACAGGCGAATGTGGCAATCGCGTGCGCCGCCAGCGGTCTGGTTGTTGTTGATATTGATAATGAAAAAAACTGGCAATCGTTCCTCGCTAATCATGGATTTCAAGAGCCGAAAACTCTCTCCGTAAGGACACCTGGAGATGGACGCCATCTATATTTTACAGCAGATGCTTGCAAAAAATATCCCGGCCAACTGTGCTCAAACGTCGATGTCAAACATAATGGTTACGTTCTTTCGCCTCCGTCTGAGGCATATTCAAAACGCACAGATGAGGTTAGCAATTATGCTTGGGTTAATCCTAAAGCTCCCATTGCTGCTGCGCCTCACTGGCTTCAAAAAGAAGATGAGAAAGTGGCTGTAGCACCAGCTACAACCAGTGTCGCCTTGAGTAAACTTAATTCTTATTTGTCGGTAATTGATCCTGACAGTTGCGGCTATGATCAGTGGGTCAAAATCCTAATGTGCATTCATGAAGTCACAAACGGATCGTCTGACGGTCTAAATATAGCAAATGCTTGGTCTAAGAGGGGCGAAAAATTCTGTAATGGCGATGTAGACCGCCGGTGGAAAGATTTTAAAAAAGGGAAGGGAAAAGGACTGGAAACTATTATTTCAATTGCTACTGAGCACGGTTATTTGGCTGCATCAGAAACCGATATTCATGCTGACCTAGGCGCGCTTTCGGGAGGGTGGCTTAAACCCGATATGAGTATCCTAAAGCCAGATCAAATACCCTCACCACGTTTATCAGAAAACACATTTAAAACTATTTTTGGAAGCTGGGCCGAGTGGATACAGCAGGCAGCTCACGCTAAGGGAGCGCCCGCGCCATATGTCGTTTCCGGGTTATTAGCCTCAATCGCATCATGCATTGGTAACAAGTTCCTCATTCAAGCGCATTCGGGCTGGAAGGAGCCAATAGCACTGTGGATCGCAAATGTCGGTGAGCCTTCAAGCAACAAATCTCCAGGCTTAGACGCCGCGATAAATGGCTTCGAACCTATAAAAAAGATGATTTCCCAAGCCTACGAGAAAGAGTTGAAAATCTGGAAATTACAAAATGAAACAGCTAAAGCCTACGAGAGCAAATGGAAGAAAGATGCACTGAAAAAACCGTCTACACCAAAACCTGACGAAGCTATACCAGATCGGCAACCACATTACAGGCGCGTTGTGTTGCAAGACGTTACTATAGAAAAGGTTGCAGATGTTCTTTCAGGGCAGCCAACTTCGCTACTCTTATTAAGGGATGAACTAGCAGGCTACTTATTAAATATGGGGCGTTACTCCAATGGATCGGACCGAGAGTTTTTGTTAGAATCATATGGTGGGCGTTCATACACCGTTGACCGCAAATCGCTGTCAAATCCGCAGAATATTGATCATCTATTGACTAGTCTTTGCGGCAACATCCAACCAGAGAAACTCAGAGATGTATTACTTGAAGCGGTGGATGACGGCCTGACAGCAAGAATGTTGTTTTTTTATCCCGAGCCCGTGAAGCCTTCCATCACTTCTCCTTCTTATGATTCAAACGCCATCGAGAAGGCTCTGCGGAAGCTCGATAACCTGAAGCCTCATATCGATCCACTATCTAATCAAGCCAGTCCAAAGTTGTTAAGCCTTTCACGCGGCGCGTTTGATAAGTTCAATGAATTCAGAATTAGAAACCATAGTTTTTCGCAGGATTTAATTGGTGGCCTTGCTTCCCATGTGGGGAAATATCCAGGCTTGTGCCTTCGGATCGCAGCCGTCTTTACATTTGCAGATTGGGCTTTTTCTTCCCCAACGGAAGAGCCGACTGAAATTTCAGATGAAGCTATTCAGCGCTCCATATTATTCATTGAGGAAGTTGCTTTCAAACATGCTGAGAGGATTTATCTAACAAGTGATCCAGATACAGACCGCGCAACAAAAATTGCGCAATGGATATTGTACACCAGTCTATCTGCCTTCTCCGCTAGAGACGTTTACAGAGCAAAAATTGCAGGAATTAATAAACAGGTTCAAACTAAGGCGCCATTAAAACTACTAATGGAAGCCGGCTGGCTTAGCCCTGTTCGCGGAAAAAAGGGCTCAGTCATTTTTCAAGTAAACCCTAGTCTAGGCACCACCACCTCTAAATAGTGTCGAGTATTGTCATGACTTTTTTCTACGTTTTTCGAATTTTCAAAGATAAAAATCAAACACGCCTTAAAAACCTAGTGACAATACTCGACACTATTATGAGCACTAAAAAAAGATGGTGAAAAAAGGTAAGTAATAGTGACGCATCAGGCTTTTAGGCCTTATAAATTTCAAAATGATGTCATCCCACTCGGCAACCATAAATTCATTGGCCTTGAGGACTGAGGAATTGTACCATAAGCGACTAGCAAACCCCGTTCAGCGGAAGATACCATCTCTGCTCCAGTCCATTATATCAATATATAAGTAATCCGATCAGCCCATCCCTGCGTAACTGCAAAGCAAATACCTTGGAGGCAATAGCTATGAGTGCATGTACATGTGGACGGTCACCGACAGACAACTGCGTTGGATGGCATAACCTGACTGAAGATAAGTATCTGGAGAAGAAGGCTGCCCATGAGGCACGCAAGGCTGAAAAAGCCACATAGTCTTTTCGTGGCTTCAGTTTGATAATTAGTTGGCTCCCTAGCCGGGGCCTTTTATTTTTTGTGTGATGAGTGACCGCCTTCTTGAAATGGTTCGCGTCAGTTCCCAAGTGGCTTGTTCTGAATGGAGAGTACAATGATTGATGTAGAAAAAACCTGCTTGGCCTTGGACCAGATTGCCCACGCAAAGGACCCGTTGGGATTGGTGCGCGAACTCGTATTGGCTAGCGGTGGAACCTGGATAGATGCCGCGACCGTTGACATGGCATCTTTGTTCGAGGTGAACCTTCATGGTATCCGTGGCTTTGGCTTGGGTGCATCAGCAGCGATTAATAATTGGATAGCTAATGCCAAGGATGCGGTAGCCCGCGATGAGATGTCCAGCACTCACAACGCGCAGGCTCAGCCCTTACACAGGCAAAACATCATAGCCACTAAGTCCCGGCCAATACATGGCTAAACTCGTTGTCTAATGTCAGGGCTTGTGTGTCTAAAGGGCATTATTTGTTGTGGAAGTATTTCTATTTTTTTATGGAGTTGTCATTTTTTTGGTTACCATCCATAGTTATCAATTGATAATGCGGTCAATATTTGGAGTGTTAAAATGGCTATAATGGTTGCGTTAGACTTTCCTTTAAAAGATGGCAAACA
>Ga0209634_1001520_pt1 | contig 16829 bp, 22 predicted proteins | sample LinPmetageLP40_FD_184043 | JGI IMG/M metagenome (GOLD analysis project Ga0209634, IMG submission 184043) | Marine viral communities from the Pacific Ocean - LP-40 (SPAdes) (version 2) | ecosystem: Environmental > Aquatic > Marine > Oceanic | place: Pacific Ocean | collected 2010-08-26
CAGCCAAAGCAGCAGCAGCAGCAGCAAAAGCAGCCAAAGCAGCAGCAGCAGCCAAAGCAGCAGCCGCAGCAAAAGCAGCAGCAGCAGCAAAAGCAGCAACAGCAGCAAAAGCAGCAGCAGCAGCCAAAGCAGCAGCAGCAGCAAAAGCACTCGCAAATAATAAATTAACAATAGGTAATCTTACATTTGATATTTCTAAATCATTAATACTTAAGGATGCTGTTGCAAATAATACATTTGAAAAATTACCATTTATACTTTATTTAGATGATAGAATAGATGTGAGTGATGATAAAGAGTATACGGAAGAAGGTATATTTTCAACATTACGTACGGGTAATATAGATTTTAATGATTTAAATAGCGGCACAGAGTATTTTAGAATACATACAACAAATAAATGTATAGATATAGAAAAAACAAATCGGGTAAAGGAAGAAACAATTTGTAGTAAAACAGAGACGGGGAACAGACAATCACCAATGTCAAATGAATGGATTCATTCTAATAGGAGTAACAATGATAATTATGGACCGGTTAATGATTGGCATAAAATAAAAGAAGCAAATGATTGTCCTATAAATATATCTTGGACTAATAATAATGAATTTACCATTACAGATTGGTTTAAAGGTAAAACATTTATATTTGGAAGTACAGAACGTAAAATAACAGTTACCAATAAATCTAATAATTATAACCCAGAAAAACATTATTTTAGACTTCGTTACAGAATCATTGATAAAAGAGGTAGTAATATTGAACCTGGAAAAGAATTACATTTTTATCCTATCATTGTTGAAAATGTTCTTGGAAATTCACAAAAAAATCAAATAAACTATAAATTTGCAAATATAAACCACGAGCCAACTAAAATGACTTATTTTTTACCAATCCCTGGAAACGATATTACATTTCCAGAGAATAGCGGGTCTAATATTTTATATAAATCTTTGTATAATGTGAATAATAAGCAAATATTAAAAAACTTTCCAAACGATACAGACAATAAGTGGACGAGTTATTATGAGTGGAATCTTAGCGTAGTTGAAGCAATTTCAATAAGATCTGACAATACTCTTCAAACAAACGAATGGAATATGTGTCCTAAACCAGGTAATTTATGTAACAATATAAACAAATGGACCGAACCAGATGGTGATTATGGTATGGGTGGTGCCAACCACACTTTAAATTTTAAACTAATCTATAAAGAAAACAATAATTTTGAAATACTGGATTTACTTTAATAATATATATATATATATATGAAAAATATGTTATTATTAGCAATATTGTTGGTTATTTTTATTGTTTATAACAATATTAATATAGTTGAGGGTAAACGGAATGGACGACGAAGAAGCGGACGAAGAAGCGGACGAAGAAGCGGACGAAGAAGCGGACGAAGAAGCGGACGAAGTAAGAAGAGAAAACCAAAACCTTTTATAGCCTGGGACGGTGATAAATATAAAAGTTGTGAAAAATGCTGTGGTGATGATGATGGTTGCTATGATTCACGATGTCACAATAAATGTCCAAACGGTAGTTTTAGACGAGGCGACGGAACACTAAAAAGACGCCCAGTGAAACCATAATTAAGTTCTAAAATGATTATATAATTATATTAACTATATAATGACTGACTACGTAATTGTGGGATGTGGATTAAGTGGTGTTGTTTTAGCGGAACGAATCGCAAATGTTCTCGGAAAACGAGTTTTAATTTTAGAAAAGAGAGACCATATAGGGGGTAATTGTTACGATTACGTAGATGATGAAACAGGTATAAGATTGAATAAGTATGGCGCTCATCTATTTCATACAAATAACAAAGAAGTATGGGATTATATTAATAGATTTGATGAATGGGAACGGTGGGAGCACAAAGTGTTATCAAAAGTGGATAACAAATATGTGAGCATACCAGTAAATATTACGACGATAAACGAGTTGTGTGGAGAACATTTAGAGAATGACACAGATGTAGAAGAGTGGCTTTCACATAACCAAGTACACTATGACAACATTACAAATAGCGAGGAAATGGCAAAGTCAAGAATAGGTGAAACGTTGTACAATAAAATGGTGAAAGATTATACATTTAAGCAGTGGAACAAATACCCAGCAGAACTAGACAAGGCAATTTTGGCGCGAATACCGGTTCGTCCAAATTTCGACACACGCTACTTCGCAGACAAATATCAGGCATTACCAAAGCATGGTTATACTCATTTTTTTGAACAAGTATTAGATAATCCACTCATAGAGGTCAAATTAAACACGTGCTATTTTGAATACAGAAAGAACAATAACCTGGTGGATAAAAAAATAATTTATACTGGTCCAATAGATTCATACTATGCATCAGCAGGACTTGAAAAGTTAGATTACCGTAGTATAGATTTTAATATCACGCGGCATAAAAATACACCATTTTTCCAACCAAATTCAGTAGTAAACTATCCCGAAAAAGATGTTACGTTCACAAGAATCGTTGAATACAAGCATTTTTTAAATCAACAATCTGACCACACTATAACGGTATCTGAAACAACCAACGATATAGGCGAACCATATTATCCAGTATTGAATAAAAAAAATATGGAACTGTATGAAAAATACAAGGAGATGAGCATGAAAGATAAAGATATCATGTTTGTCGGGCGCTTAGCCAATTATAAGTATTTTAATATGGATGAGGCAATATTGAATGCGCTCACTGTTTTTAATACCACTTTAAAAATGTAATATTGTTATATAATTATTGAATGTTCCCAATTAACACAGCATCATTTATTAAACTACTCATGCAATGACGATATGATGGTTCAACTATTACCATCATACCAACACCACAGTTAAAAGTGCGTTTCATTTCTGTATCAGACAGTTGTGTTCTCTCTTGTATTGTCTTCCAAACACCATCAATTTTAAAGCCTGTATAATTTATAGATAATCCATCTGGTATAATCCGTTTAGGATTATCTATAAGTCCGCCACCGGTTATATGACACAGTCCCGATATTTTTATATCATTCTTTTGTAGAAGTTGAATTTCATCAAGATAACATCTGTGTGTACTATAAAGTGCTCTGCATAACTGTTTATCACTACCCAAATCTATTGGTTGTTTAAAGACCTTATTTAAAAGAGAAAATCCATTTGTATGAATACCGTAGGATGGTAATGAGTATACCAAATCACCCTTCTTAATTTTTGTTCCATTTATTATGTTTTTTTTCTCAACCACACCAACCAGTGTCCCTGCAATATCGTGTGCGTTCTCTCTATATATGCCAGGCATTTCCGCTGTTTCTCCACCGATTAAAGATACATTGTATTTTTTGCATGCTTTTACAACACCAGCAACAAAATATTGAAAATATTCTGGATTAAAGAGAGAACACGCAAAATAATCCAAGAAAAACAGCGGTTTTGCACCTTGTACTAAAACATCATTTATATTGTGATATACTATATCCTCACCTAAAATAGAACACCCTTCTGTACCCAAATGATTATAAATGAATTGTGTTTTGGTGCCAACGCCATCGGTTGATGATACAAGCACTGGTTCAATATACTCCTTTATAATAGATTGAAGAGAGAACATACCACCAAAACTAGTTTCATCGGAAAGAACCATATCATTATATGTTGATTTTATCAACATTTTTTGATCGGTCAATGACTTGGAAACAGAATCAATATTTATATATGATTTGTTTGCTTGTACTTTTTCTTCATATCGTTCCATTAGATCTGTTCGCCAGTGCGTGTATCTCCCAATTTGTTTAAATACTAGATCTATCTCTTTTTCTGACGACGCGACCATAGCAATAATTCTAGAACCGGTCATCTTAAATATGTTTGTATCCGTGATTATACCACTCATATAAAGATTCGTACGTTCACTTTTAGTTAACATACTAATATCTATTTTCTCTCTTATACTTTGTTCAGGATACCCATTTGGAACAAGATATTTGCATATTTTAAATGAATTGTCAAAGTTTACAAACTTTCTATTTTTTTCAAACGTATTATCGTTCATCCAAACACATATATCTGCCAAACTAATATTCATGCTGTTTAGTAACAATATTCCTTCTGGATCACCTAGACGACAATTATATTCAATAACCTTTATATTACCATCTATTGTTTTCATAAAACTACCATACAGAAATCCATTATAGGATTGATTTTCTATGGTTGCCATACTGTTCACAACATATTCGTTTATTATTTCGGCCTTTTTAATATCATCGTGTGAGAGAAACCCAAGTGTCCCATCCATAATACACCCCATGCTGCCAGTGTTTGGACCATTATCGTTATTTTCTAGTCGTTTAAAATCTAAAACAGGTGGTGTGTGAATAAATGAATCGTAGTTTACAATAGAAATAAGAGAGAACTCGTTTCCATACAACCGTTCTTCTAACAGAAGTTCATCGTAAATATTGGTTAACTGATTTATTTTAGAAAGAATTTCATTAGTTGAAACATCTTTGTCATAAACATATACTCCTTTCCCTCCACACAATTCGTCACATTTAACAACTACCGCATTTTCGTATTGTTCTATAAATGAAAGAATATTAACAATGTCTGTATGTTTGTTAATTATGAGAACTTTTGGCACAAGATGGTACATACAATTTTCATAAAATAACCGTCGCGCATATATTTTACTAGATTCAATCTGTGCCAACGTACGAGATGGACCAACACAATGTATTTCAAATTGTTGTAAATAATCTACAATCCCTTCTGCTAATGGTTTTTCTGGTCCAACAATTACAGAGTGATACTTATACTTTTCACACATAGTACGAATATATTCAAAATCAGAAATGTTATGTTTTATATGTAAAGTACAAAGTAGTTTTATGTTCGGATTGATTATTCCACCTATGCAATGAACCTCATTGTTATTACTTTTTTGAAGTGATTGAACGATTGCTTGTTCTCTTGCGCCACTACCGATTACCAAAAATTTCATTAATATTTCTATATTTTTATATCTAATATATTTAGCAAAATACTATAACATATTATTGATTTGCGTAAATTAATAATAATTATTTTTTATATAACCTATATGATTTATTGGTTTACAGGTCAACCTGGATCGGGTAAGACAACGCTTGCGAACGCGCTTATGGAACGATTAAACAGTGAAAAAATGTTACATATTGATGGAGATGGACTGAGGGATATCTTTAAAAATTATGATTATACAGATATTGGGCGTGAACAAAATTTAAGTAATGTAATTACAATTGCGCGATTCATGGATGCTAAAAAATACGATGTTTTTATTTCGGTAGTAGCGCCTATTAAAAAATTCCGCGATTCTTTAAAAAGTACAAATTCGGTAAAAGAAGTATATTTACATACGACCGATGTACGCGGTCGTGAAAAATTTTTCGCTGAGCAATATCAGATACCGACAGAGGACTTTGTAGATTTAGATACAGGCAAATTAACAATAGACGAATGTGTAGACAACATTATCAGTAACTAACAACATAAACCACAATTATTTTGATATTGATTCATACACTTTGGACATTGCCTATGTTCACAACCTTCGCATCTAACAAGTCCCATAAATGAGTGTTGTTGACAGGTATTACAAAATAATGGATACAGTTGGTCTACAGAAACAACTGTTTCTAATCCAGAACTTTCTATGTAAATAATAACTTTCATTTCATTATGTTCAATTATTATTTGTGCAATCATAACACGTTCGCGATTATTACCAAAAGCAACAGTTGTTCCTACATGACCCCACTGCGAGAAATATTCGGTAAATAAATTTTGTGATACCATTTTGTTGAATAGTATTTTAATTAATAATAGTATTCAATTTATTTATAACATTAAAAATACAGACATTATCAGAATATAATAGTTTATGCAAATATTTCACTTATGCCCCAATATATTTATATTGATATCAAAAGAGAGTAAAGATATTCCATTTTTACCATAAACATATTTATAAAATTGTTCTGGATTTTTGATTCTTTTATTAAAAGTATCCTTATTATAACGGTTATACTCAAATAATGGTTTTTTCAAGTATGTTTTTATTGCTTTATTAGAAACAATCGCAAATTTATCGTTAATACCACTGTGAGTCTTTTTATCAGAAGAAATAATACATTTTTTACAAGGATTAATGACTTTAGCAAAATCAGTTAAATTTAATGATCTAGATAGACATGCGTCGTCGCGGATTCTTATTAAAATATCAGGGTTGATTTCTTTTATTATTGACCAACTTTTAGAAAATGTATAATATTGTCTAACGTGATTTAAAGCACGACATTTTGTAAATTTTTTACCCAGTTGTTTTTTATCATACATTGAAACTAAGTTGTCATTGATCTTTAATTTTGGGTACTCAATATTATTAATATAATATGGAATTGTATCTAACTCTTTATTTATTTCGCATAAATCAAGATGGAAGTTTTTTTTATAGTTATGTTTATTTGTAAAATTATTACTTTCCGAAAGTGATAATACCATGACAACATCATATATCTTAGACAGGGGATTATAGATATTTTTGATTTTTGATGATAGTTCTAAACGATTTTTTTGACCGGTTATTAAAATAACTATTTTTTTTTTCATATATATATTATTTTATTAATTTATTATATTATAATTGTCGCGATTATATTTTTTCGCAAGCACCTTTTTCTAAAATAAATCCATTAATTATAGGAGGATATATTATTATTTTAGTAATATATTTATAATTAAATTGAAATACTTTGTTTGTAATTGGGAAAGACACAAACCAAAACCAACCAAACCAACCAAACCAACCAAACCAAACCAACCAAACCAAACCAACCAAACCAAACACCAGAATGTCAACCACTCTTCCGTCTCGTCCACGTGGATTCAAGGTCATCGTTGAAGGGATTGTCGACAGGGATCCAATGAAATCCATCCAGATTCCTACTCATTGGATTACCCAACTTCTCATTGGACTTGGACTAGGCAAGATCCAAGTGCGAGGTGGAATGATTGCACATTCGCGATACTCAATGGGGTGTCCACGCAAGTATTTCATGAGCATTGTCGTGTCATTTGAAAGTACAATCAATGAAGATCTGCGAACCGCGATCGAAACCGGCAACGACATCCAACTTACATACGCCAGCAAGGGTGATACGACAACCAACGTCAACGGTGAGCAATACACCATCAAAAAGGATAAACACCTCACAATCAAACAATATAAACCACGCGTTGAAGCAGCACAACAAGCAACTCACGCTGCTAAAAAAATACACCAATCTGCACTTCACGCAAAACAGAAAGCAAAAAAACAGACGTCAACTACTTCGCGTGGCAACTCATTCGCAGCACTTATGGACGAATATTAAATAAAATAAATAAAATAAATAAAATAAATAAAATAAATAAAAATAGATATTAACTATTTTTTATTTATTTTATTTCAAACATTTATTCTGCAGACGGAATCCATTCAATCATATTATCAGATTGGAGAGAGATATACCAAGATTTAAAATTTTTAACCAACAATTCTATATTTCTAAGTTTATCACCTTGTAGATTTGTATATTTAAACCTATACCAACAACTAACATTGAATGTGTTTGAGTTGTAATCAGCACGCAATTTGATAACAGGTTTTTGTTCGTTATCATCATCAGTAGGGTCAGTAAAAGACCACAACGCGTCTACATATTTTCTAACAATTGACCGATTAATGTCAAAATCATCATCGTTATCATAAACAATGCACAATGACAAAACAATATACGAAATGTTATAGTTCAACTTACAACCTTCTGGTGGATCTTGAACAAATGGATCCCCTTCAGTTTTACACATCGCCGAGTAAATATTACTATTCCACCGCATTTCACCATCTTCTTTACCATAATATTCAATAAATTCTTTTTTTGAATATGCGGTATACCCGTTTCCCGGCGTATATCCATTACTCGTTTTTTCTATATACGTCAAGTCGTGTAAGGACGATGTATAACTAATGTCGGTCAAATCGTATTTATATACAGTTGGTTCCCATATACACTTTTCACCCCAACTGTTTCCACAATATTTCATACTTAGTTCATCCAACTCTAAAGCCCAGTTTTCATAAAATTGTTGTTCCTTTTGTTCTTTTGTCATCCATTCATTAATATCATTCTCTCGTGCGACGGAAATTTGAGTATCGTCATCATCGTCATAGTTATCCCAAGTGTTATCACCACCCCAATGTATCCGCCCATCAACTTGAGATTCTGTTTGAACAATTTCATTTGTAACACTGTCGTTAGATTCTATATCAGGACACCCACCACATTTACACGACAAATTACCATCATTGTCCACACAATACACACTGTTTGAAAGTATACTGTCGTTGGTATTATTTTTATACATCTTAATTTCAAATGTTTCGTATTCTTCGTCGTATTCATTAATAGTCCAAATGATATCATAACACCATTCTCCAAGTAATTCTGGATTTTCATCAATGTCTGGAAAAGACGTCAAATAGATTTCCCAAATATTTCCGTCTGGACTTCTAAAACTTACGGTTTCATCTTTATTTGTAATATGTTTGCACCAAGTGTCTGATGGGAAACCTGTTGTATAAATAGATGTTGCTTCTGGGTTGCTCCAATTAAATGTTTCTTTATTAAACGTAATAATAAAGAAACGCCCGTTATCAGAAATCATGTCACGCACCTTAACAATTTTCCCCAAATCATATTTGTAAAATGTATCTACAATGTGTTTTACATATTCTTCATTGTCCACACATGACATTGAACTGCTTGGTCGTCCGTAATCATAATTAAAGTAAAATGAAAACGCATTGAGTGCAATTGGTTGCATTGTTTATATATATAAGTCACTATTTAAATTATTTCAATTTTTTATATTCCCAGTCAATACAAATTCTATGTATTAAAATTGATTCTTTCAATCCGTTTTTATCTTCTGTTGTCGCGGTTGCCATATCTAATCGTCCAATATTCGCAAAATCTTTAATGGTTACCCTATATGTATGCCATCGCCAAGGTTCTTCATATTTGTTTTCTATGTCTCTGAACCGCCTAAATACTGCGACCGATTTTCCAACTAGATCATTGAGATAAGAGACACCGTAATGAAGAGATGCTATATCAGATATAAATACTGGTTTTCCGCCTTGTGAAAAAATACGACATTCTTCTAATGTTGGAATACCTATAACACTAATAATTTCCTTTTCTGGATTAGGATACTTTAAAGGATATTTGTGTTCCATTTTGCTAAACACAGCAAACGGGTTTGGTAATTGTTCTAATTTAAAACTATATCCACTAGAATAATTCACATCATCTGTTCTATCCTTTGGTAGACTATTGTCAACTACGTATAAATTTTCATTCATAATATAATAACTTGTTATAGATGTAAATACATTTTATAATTGATATAGAGTGGGTAATACTATGATTTTTTCATCAACGCAATGTTTGTGCTAACAATGTCAAGAATTAACAACAATAATTATATTATTGTTAAAACAGTTTGGCACACGAACAGATATATTTATACGTCTGACGATATTCCTAATGTCTGCAGAATAGCATCTGTGACATGTTATCAACTGGTTCGTTCAGACATCCATTAACACGTTAATATTAAATATTAAATATTAAACAAACATTATTAATATATAATAATGTTTGATTACTTTACAAATATGTACAAATACTATTTTACTATAAAGAATGATACACACGAAGCACACATTGTACATAACACACATTCGTTAAATGTGAATAAACAACCTATAAAATACGAACAAGAATTCAAAAAGAATGATGGATATAAGAATATTAACAGTAACAAATTGTTGGACGTTGTTTTTTATCCCGTTGATATTTAAAATTGAAATAGGTAATAACTATTTTAATTAAATAAAATGTTTGTATCAAGTGATTATAATTCATATGATTATAATTCATATGATTATGGAAGCGGATATGAAAGTGGTTATGAACTAACCAATGAGAAAGACAATAAAGCAACTGGATTTATTATTATTTTCATAATAATTTCACCGTTTATAATTATATTTTCTGTATTATTATTACGTTTGTCATGTTGTATTATTGCTGACATCAGAGAGGAAATAATAGAAAAGAAAAAAAAATATATGATTAAAAAAAAAGAAAAAATATATATAAAAGATGGTAAACTCACTACTAATTATATTAACGAATTAAACAAGAGAAATCCAATAAACGAAATTTCGGATAACTGTGCTATTTGTATAGAAAAAATAACTAAAAACCATAAATATGTTACATTGAATTGTAGTCATACATTCCATAAAAAATGTTTACAACTCTGGATAAAAACACAGACATCTGAATACAATAATCCGACGTGTCCGTTAGACCGCGTCGTTATCATAGAAATACCAAAAGTAAACCATCGGCAAGTTACTTACTCTTCAGACAGCGATAATAGTGATTTTGATTAATTCTGTATCATCTGACGTATATACTTCAAGCACCCTTCGGGTAACATTCTTTTTTTTGGATCCCATTTTATACACTCCGCTAAAATTGTTTGGTATCCTGTTTTAAATATTTTTGCATCAAATAAAATTGTATTATCTAAATCAAGTGAACCAACGTTTTCTAATAAATTAAACGGACATTTACCAATAAACGAAATATGTAGTTCATACAATTTTTTATTGTTCAGTGTGTTGTCGTTGGTACATTTGGGTCTAAATAATGCTTTACCTGTAATTAATTCATATAGAATACAACCAAATCCCCAAATATCAATTTCATACGAATAATCTATATCTAAATATATTTCTGGTGCACGATACCAAAGAGTTGTTATATTGGTATTTTTATGATCCAATTGTTTACTAGCGTCTTCTGATAAATTAAAATCACAAATAGCACAAGTCGTTAGGAAATTGTCCTTTAAATTTACTAATATATTTTCTGGTTTAAGGTCGCCATGAATAATTTCTTTTTGTTTAAGAAACACAAGACCTTTTAAAAGTTGTTTAACAATTATACGTATATCTATTTTACAAAATTTTTTTTTTTTAGAATATTGGTATAAATTGCAATCATATTTATTGGTAATTATACAAAAATGATCTTTATACGTAAATGTATCAAATATAGATACAAATAATGTAGGGTGTTTTATTTTTTTTATAATTTCTACTTCTTTAATGGCGTGTTCAGTATATTTAGAAGATTTTTTAAAAATTTTTACACATCTTGGTGAATTTAGTTTTTCAAAATCGGTAACTTTATTACTAATAGAATATAAAATATTATAAATGTTTGCATATGAACCATAGCCCAATTGTTTATTTATATAAAATTTAGTGTTACCGTTAGAAATATAAACATTATTAAAAGATTCAGTGTCTTCAAATAAAAAACGTTTTGATTTATGTTGTTCTAGTTCCATTATATATATAAGAATTTAGATTTTAACATAGTTTATTACAAAAAATAAATATCTATGTTTAAAAATATAATATATTGTAAAATAATATATTATATGAAGATAACTGAATACTATAATTCTGATTTTATTAATATTAAGATAGAAGTGATTAATAAAGCAGAAGTTATAATTCTAAATATAAAAAAAAATGCACCAACCGACCTTGAATGGGACGACTTTCTACACATATTTAGGTTATATTATGAACATAGATTGAAAAATCTAAGACAAAAATATATTATGATGGTAAACGTTCAAGAAATGTCTCTCTTATCTCTCACTAAAATAAAACAGTTTGTAAAAATTCTCAAAGATAACGAAGAACTAATAAAACAATGTGCTATATACACAGTTTTTGTAGTTAGTTCTTCGCTTGTGAAACAGTTTTTGAATTTTGCGTTAACTATATATAAAAATAAAAAACCCGTGTTTTTTAAAACAGATTATGAAGCGGTTTATAAAGAAATTCATGATCAGATCGCACAAGAAATAACAAATACTTAAATTGTAGAGTTTAAAGTATGTTTGGTTGCTTCAAATATTTTCTTTATTATTAAATAATAATGCGAAATATTGGTTTTTCCTTGTATTATATGATAAACGTTTATCAACATTACTATAATATACATAAGCAACTTACGTGCAAAAAAATATGCAGACGACGTTAAAGAATTATCTATGTAGTGTGACATTGAAGATGAATTATTAAGAAAAAAAGCATGCATATCTAAAATACCCTGTATCATTTTGTAACTAATATTTTTATCATCGGTGTATAATACTTCACTAAATGTAGTTATATTACGAATACTCATTGCTGATAAAAATAGTGTTTTAACATTCTCTCTTTTAGGAAATATAAAGGGTGTTACACCATCTATTTTATTACATACAGACGGTCGCCCATCAAACAAAAATGGTATAAAGCAACTAAAATGTAATTTTTTAAATATATTCTCTGTGTTTGAATATGTATTTGTCAATACTTCTCTATTGTTTTTTACATCATAATAATTTATATAGAGACGTTTATCAAAACTACTCATTCCTTTCTCTCGTATTGTTTTATTCAGATAACGTTTTATTATTTTAAATGTGGTTGTTAATTTTTTTGTTTTTTTGTAATTTTTAGAAAAAATAGGTAATAATTTGTAAACAATATTTAATTTGTCTAAAAAATAAAGTAATCCTAACAAACTACCAACGCTTGTTCCTGATATACGTGCGACTTTTACAAATCCCTGTTTTTCCATTTCTTTGAGATATAGTAGATTTCCCAGAATATAAGCACCCTTGAACCCCCCTCCATCAATAATTAAATCAATTTCTTGTGGTTTTTTGGGTTTTTCTAGGTTTATTATTAAAGATTGAATTATTTTTTTCATATATTGATTAGATGTTTAAAAATGTTAATTCATACTTTTATAACCACGATTGCGTCCATATTTTCTTGCATTACAACTTCCAAAACAACAAGAGTATAGTATATACATACAAGATGTTAATATAAATAAAAAGAATAGAATACCAAAAACAGCAAGCGTGCCCAAACTACTATTTTCTGCCTGTGTTAATTGTTGTTCGTAGCAAGACGAAAAGGAAGAATTACCATTTTTATTATAGCAAATGTTTAAAGGTCCTTCAAAATTATTTTTTTTCATCAAATCTTTACAACACATAGATATATTTTGAAACGGTAAGCATGAAACTGTATTAGTAACATTTACATGTGCCGGGTTAATTGCACAGTTATCTCCGGTATATGAGTATGTTACCAAATTTGTAAAATTATCAAAAAAAGTTGCGAAACATAATGTTGGCATCATCAAAAACATCATAACATTCATTATTAAATATAGTAATACAGTGTTTAAATATATTTAGTAAAATATTTTCTTTGTAAATATTATAATGTTGACAAAACTTCATAGTGGTGTGGTGGATCAAATGACCAATACATTCGGTATTAATTTAGGAATCGCATCTCTTATTGTATTTATATTTTTTATGATAATACACTTATTTATAACGAAGTGGCTCTGGAATAATGTGTTGATTCAATTGGTGCCATCTGTCAAACGAGCAACCAGTATGTGGCAGATGCTTGGTTTAACTGTTCTAATGTCGTTCGTGGTTCCTAAATAATTAAAATGCTTTGTAACTTATATATATAACAAATGTACTTAGAGAAACACTACCATTGTATAGTGTGAATGAACACAATGACATCTTTATGCTCACTCACAACCATCGGAAACCTACAGCAATTTCAAACCAAAACCTTAATTTTTGTTTGTGTTTCCAGCATTTATTAACGTTACTGTATTTATGAAGCACACAGCAATCGTATTATCCGCGAGGATTTTACGAACGCCAATTATTTTTCTGCTTCATGCCATAATGAATCACTACGGCAATCGTATTATCAGTGTGGATAATACGAAAATAACCATAACTGATTCAGTAACGCTACAGCAATTAACTAATCAATTATTTAATTATTATTTTCAATGTTCTGCATTGAAAAACAAATTTATTATTTACGAATAGTAAGTTTCAAGTTGGCTTCTGGCGACCACAGAAGACTAGTAAAAGGGGGGTCAAATGTAGAATACGCAAGTGTTTTACATCCAATACATATTTACATATGTAATATACTCTGATAATGTTGGGCTGGTGTTAATGCTGCTGCTTTAAGCGTGTGTGCACCGAATGGTTGGGAGCGATAGTCACTGGGTTGACTTTAAATATTTACCTGTCTATGGTATAAGACATTAAACATACTAATGTGAATCATACAGCAATTCCAAAATTGAATTTTAATCAAAATAATGATTCCAGTACCAATACGCTCGTATGGCTCAGTTGGTTAGAGCGCCGTGCTTATAGAGAACATCTATGTTTGTGAGGTTAATAACCTTGAAGTTACACGGAGGTCGCGGGTTCAAGCCCCGCTATGAGCATAATTTTAAGCAGTCTGACAGCAATTTCCAAAAATTGACTTTTAATCAAATAAATGACTGCTGTATTCTTTTCTCGTCATAGCTCAGTTGGTAGAGCATGGGATTGTAGTTGTTATCAAATAAAATTCCTGTGGTCGCTGGTTCGAGTCCGGCTGACGAGACTTTTTTTGTCATCATGTCCGAGTGGTTAAGGAGATCGACTTAAGTTCGATTGGATTTTAATCCGCGCAGGTTCGAACCCTGCTGTTGACACCATTTTCGCCCCCTTAGCTCAGTCGGTAGAGCATCAGACTTTTAATCTGAGGGTCGCGGGTTCAAGTCCCGCAGGGGGCTTAGTCGTTGTCTGACTTTAAACAGACAAAAATCAAGAACGAACAGCAATATTTTTTGCATTATAAGCCGGTGGACGTGGGATCGAAACCCACACAGACTATGTCTGTTAACTCAGTGGGAGAGTGCCGTTAAAATGTTCTTAGCACAATAGTTAGTATCGTCGTTGGGTCAGACGTTAAATGACACCACGTTGCTCCCATGGCTTAGCTGGTTAAAGCGTCCGACTGTTAATCGGAAGATCGAAGGTTCAAGTCCTTCTGGGAGCGTTTTTTGTGTCGTTACAGCAACAATTTTGCAATGTTTAGCACCGGGAATATGCAGGTTCAAACCCTGTCTGATTTCTTCGGAAATTAGTAACTTAATTGGTTAAAGTTGTCCCAAAATTTATCCGACACAGTATTATAAATAACAGCCCTTGTGGCCTAATTGGCTAAGGCGTCTGACTTCTAATCAGAAGATCGGGGGTTCGAGTCCCCCCAAGGGTTTTGGGGACCTTGGTCTAGTGGATAGGATTGTTGCCTTCCAAGCAATAGGCTCGGGTTCGATTCCCGGAGGTCTCATATTTTAAGCGGGGTGGCGCAGTGGAAGCGTGTTGGACTCATAACCCAAAGGCCGAAGGATCGAAACCTTCTCCCGCTATTCTTTACATATTCTAATATTAAAATACTTAAATACAGTTAGGATTAAAATACTATCTCCTATATTATTAATGGGTAATATAAGCAATATAAACCATATAATTCATTTTTTTTTAGGATTAATTAGTAGTAAATATCAGTTTATTATTCCTCTATTTTTAATTTATCAATTAATAGATGGATACAAATTTAAATATATATTAACTACAACAGGAAATCAAACAGATGATATTTATCTAGACCTATTATTGTTCGCATTAGGAGGATTTTCTATGCGTTATATATGAATAATATACTTACATTTTTATTAGTGTGTATGGGTATTCGTTCTCTCGCAGTTTACTTATCATACGCTAATAAACTTCATGCATTACTGGGTGCGGTGTATATATTATTTGGTATTGGGATTTTTACCATTTATACTTATAATCTTCGTCCCACAGGCATAGAAACCGGTGGTAAAAAAATATGGTGGGATTCATATCGTCCACTATTTGGCACCATATGGATTTTATTCGGGATTGCATCTTTGCAAAATAAACCATACGCTTGGAAAATTTTATCATTAGATGTTATTATTGGACTATTTCTTTTTTTTAATAAACATTTTTTGAAAATATTTTGATTGCCCCCTTGGCCAAGCGGTAAGGCGTCGGTCTTGTAAACCGAAGATCGTGAGTTCAAATCTCACAGGAGGCTTTTGCTGTCATGGCCGAGAGGTTAAGGCGATGGACTGCTAATCCATTGGGCTCTGCCCGCGCAGGTTCGAATCCTGCTGACAGCGTATTTTATATTCTATTAACATAATATAAATGTTAATAAAATTACCATATAAATTAGAAATTAGAAACTGTTATGAACTATTGAAAAAATGTTTCGGAATAGAAGAACCTAAAAGAGAGAAGAAATATGTTGTACAATTAGAAGAAATTATTATTCATACAGAACCAAAAAGAGAGAAAGAGAGAAGAAAAATATATAGCGAACGTTTAGATATTCCTGTCAATACATATTTAATGGTGGATGCGTCAACTAACACGGATGATGTTGAAAATGAAGTCCTCTCTTCTATCGCTTCTCTCCCAAAAGATGCACACGATTATGTTTTTCTTGAATAATTTCGTTTACGACGCCTTGTTCTCAAACGATACTTATTAATCTCTGTCATCTGGGAGAGATAATATATCTTCACCGGTTACATCGTTTTTTTCTATAATACCAACTACACATATATTACGAAAAATATTAAGCATATTAGAAAAAAATAAATTTTCAGGAGTTGTGCCCCCTCCACCACTTTCTTCTCTCTGCGACATATTGTATAGTTATATTTTAT
>Ga0209634_1001521_pt1 | contig 16823 bp, 18 predicted proteins | sample LinPmetageLP40_FD_184043 | JGI IMG/M metagenome (GOLD analysis project Ga0209634, IMG submission 184043) | Marine viral communities from the Pacific Ocean - LP-40 (SPAdes) (version 2) | ecosystem: Environmental > Aquatic > Marine > Oceanic | place: Pacific Ocean | collected 2010-08-26
TAAGTTCTTCGTTGGTAGCAAGTCGGTATTCAACTCAAGAACTCCAAAGATCAACTACACAGCAGCAGACATTCGTAAAAACCACGAAGGTGGACTAGCCGATAAACTGCAAGTTGCACTGAAACACCTACCCAAACTGGGAATCAAAGGTGTTCTTCAGGGTGACATGATGTTCACCGATGATGTTGATAAACAAACTATTGATGGTGAATCATATTTAACCTTTACGCCAAATACGATAACGTATGCCGTAAAGTCTGAAAGTGAGTTTGCACAAAAAATAAAAAAAGCCAAACTAGGAGTTGTTTGGCACACTACATATACAGGTAAAACGATGATTGGTATGAAGGCATCGTTTGGAGCGAATGTGAGTGGTCTGAAGAAGGTAAATGATGTATGGTTTACCGACGCAGACTTTCGGGACACATCAGGAACCGCAACGTTCACAGCGGCTGAGACCGAATCTGCTAAGGATGAAATTAGCAAGATTAAGGTGGCATTCGCTAAACATCGTAGATTCATTGATGAATTCACATCGAAGAAATCAATAATAGACGATTTGAAAATCTATGGAAACGCACAAGTCCGTCAAGGTAGGATGCGTTACTCTGCGGAGGAGTTCACAAAATTCGTGAACGACAAGATGCAGGGAGCCATAGTTTCTTTGAAGACAGAACGTGGTAAACTTCAAAAGAAGAAAAAACTAGATGATATCATCTCGTACCTTAACAAAAACAGAAAAAACATTAAAGATATTTTCGATCTTCATTATGCTCTTATTGAACTAAAAATTCGATTTGTGAGAAAATTCGAAAAAGTGAAGTCCCTTGGCATGTTCATACGAACCACCGATGGATACAAAATAACCTCACCAGAGGGATTTGTTGCCATTGATAAATTCAAGAAAAACGCTTATAAACTAGTCGATAGACTAGAATTTTCAAGATCTAATTTCACAGTCAAGAAGGACTGGAAGGGTAAAAAATGATTAGCAAAAGAAAACTAGAATCCATCGTAAACAACTCCAGAAGAGCTGTACTTATGAAAGAGTACGTTGAACTTCACGGGGGTTCTTTTGAACGAGTCGGTGGACGTTGGATATACAACGAAGAAGTTGCCGTAGATAACCGCATCGAAAAACAAGAGAGACGCGAAAAGAAGAAAGACTCTGAAGTCAAGGCAAAGAAAAAGGCAAAAGAAAAGAGATCATTCTTAAAACTAAGAAAATAATATGCTAAATGAAGTGAAAAAACGAGGGAGAGGTATTGTTGTAACCTTTGGGCGTTTCCAACCCCCAACATCTGGTCACGAGAAAGTTGTCGATAAGGTAACTTCAGTCGCCAAGAGGATGGGGTTTGAAAGTAGAATCTACACTAGCCCAAGTCAGAACAACGTAAAAAACCCTCTTCGTTATAAAGATAAAGTCAGATTTCTACGTGCGATGTTCCCAAAGGCAACAGTACACGAAGATGCTAGAATCATCAATCCGTTCTATATGATGAAACAACTCAGCGATCAAGGGTACAAAAATGTAGTGCTTATCGTTGGTGGAGACAGAATCGCGGACATGAAGAGAGAGATTTCAAAGTACATCAAACACACAGATAAAAAGAAGAGCTTTGAGTTTGACAACTTTGAGGTGATATCTTCTGGTGAAAGAGATCCAGATGCCGAGGGGACAACTGGAATGTCTGGAACCAAGATGAGAGCAGCAGTTCAGGACGACGATTTTGATCTATTTTCACAAGGCTTACCGAAAGCAACGACAAAACGATTAGCCAGATCGCTGTTTAACGCGATACGAAAGGCTATATAAATATAAATACTATTCCGAGGAGGAATCAAAAAATGTTTAACGATCCCAAATACAAGAACGCAGTAAACGATATTGCTAAACTCATGGAAAAGCATGATAAAGAACATTATGCTAATATCCTACCAGAGGCAGTCAATGAAACCGTACAGGCTTGTGCGGATAGTATTACACAGATCCCACTAGGGGAAAGAACTGCTGAAAAACTAGCTGAGGTCATGAAGGAACACTTCTATGGTGCAGCTAGACAGCACAAACTAGCTGTTGATCACACTATGTCAGCAGAGTTCTATCGTCGTGTTTATGATACAATGGCAAACAAATCTGGGAGTGAATGATGCAACGATTTAAAGATCTAAGAGAAAAGCTAATTGTCGAGTCTGAGTACTCCATGTTTGGCTATCAGGGACAGTCCCTACACCAAGATGACGGTGTACACCAGAACCTCGCAGCTAAAGATAAGCTCGGTAAAGTAAACGCTTTCATCGAAAACTTTCTATCTGGTCAGTATCTAAACCCAAAGGTGAGACTAGAGCAGTTAAAGATTCGACTGAACCAAGTCGGACTCAACTTCAACTGCAACGAAGGTGTTTCTGACGGGGACATCACTTCATATGAAGTCAAGTACTATGGCGAAGTCTATGGTTACAAGTTAGATGATAAATTTGGACCAACTGGTGAAATTGGTGAGCAGGATCTAGCAACCGAAAAGTTCGGTTCGCCTCTAGTCCTTTCTGTTCGATCATCAGGTGAAGGAAACATCAGTCTTGAAGGTAAACTTCACTTTGTAAACGAGACATCTGAAGAAGATGAACTCGTAGGTGAAGCTCTTGAACTTAAGCTCAAAATCGACAACGATGATGAACTTTTCGAGTCAAAGATCAAGCCACTAATTCAAGACGTTGTTACCAGAGTCGATGGGGATCTAACATATCCATCCAGAGCAATGACTGAAGCACAAGCATTTAAGGGCTTTGCTTATGTCGTAAAATCTGCTGCCAAAAAGTATGAAATGCAACTAGATGAAAGTGACATAGATACTGTAACAAGTTATCTACTTCAGGAAACTCTGGAGAGTATTATCGACGATTGATATTGGAACAAAATGGAATTTTCTTCGTTAAATGAATCAAACTTTATAATGTACGCAATGAAGCACTATGAAAATCCCACTTGCACGGGTATCGATGAGTTTCACGAAGATTTGAATAGAGTAAAATACGTTAAGCGATTATTCAGGAAGTACGAAAAGAACGGAATATTAAGAGAACGATTAATATTAAATCATTTGATAATCCTTGGGAATGTGTTCGGACCAGCAGCTTCTTCTAGAATCTTGTTTTACAAAACCGAACCTGAACTGCACTCTTACCTAAAGACCTTTTTAGTTTATCTAAACTATTTACCAAAAGAGATAGAAAATATAGATTTAGACTCGATTCATCTGAATCAAGAAATAATAAATCATCTTAGGAGTGTGTAATGGCAGGCGTAGTAGACTCATTTATAGCATACAAATTCATCAAGCTAATGACAACGCCTTGGAGTGAAACCGAAGCGTATGAGTTGGGTATAGTCGATGAGAATGGTAAGATCTTAAAGAAGAGAAAAGATCTACAGACATCCCAAGAAAAAGCATCATATACCATTCTTCATACACTAGTGTGGAACCTCAAAAAGATACTCGCTAAAGTACCGGCAGGAAAGACAAGAATAGGATCTTTCGCTGCCGCTCTTTATCTTCTGAAAGAAAGTCATTCGGAGCAACTAAACGATAAAACATTGTTCGAACGAGCAATGGTGTGGTATCTCGAAGACAGTGGATATGAGGTAGAAGATAGATTTGACTTTCATGAAGAAAGAACAACTGCGGAAATCATCGATCGTGGTACTTACATTATAGAAAATCAAAAGGTTCTTCTTACACAACCAATCACCTCGTTCACAGAATACCTCGGAGAATCTCTTTTTAGATTCGGAAGTTCTTGTGTGTTAAAGGATGATTTCATTCCTCTCTCAAGATATAACTTGATGGAGAAGAAGGAAAGAACTGGAATGTATACCGAAGAAACGTTTGCAGGAATGCCTGTCTACAAAGTAAACTCAGATGAATATCTAAAAGCCATCAATGGTAGGAAAAAGTTCCAACGATGGTCGAAGCACTTTGACATGGAAAATGAAGAAAATGGAAATATCAAAAAGTACGCTCATAGAAATCCAGGTCAACCCGTTCTAGTACAGAACGACAAGACAGGGGAAATGGCGTACTTGATACACAGGAGTTCGTGATGTTAGAAACCTTTTTGAGTGCAGAGTTCCTCTCTTTAGTAGGAGGAAGTATCGCAGGATTTATTTTCAGGACTATTGCGGAGAAGCGACAGGACGAAAAGGAGAGATTCGAAAGAACACTTTCTCTTATAGACAAGCGCACAGAAGCCGCCAACGCTGCCGTTGAGAGAGTTTCTGTTGACGCTGGAAAGGCCGTTCGTCGTTTCATAGTTTTATGCATACTCTTTGGTACTATTTTAGCTCCATTTATTCTACCGTTTTTCTCTATTCCAACCGTTGTGGAGCTAGAAGAAATTCGACACGCACCTCTTGACTTCTTCGGTCTCTTTGGTACAAATAAGTATGTTTCGTTTGAAACAATAAACGGATATTTGTTTACGACAGAAAACAGACAAATACTTGTGACGATTGTAGGATTCTATTTTGGTAATGCTTCGGCAAAAGGGAGATAATAAATGAAGAGTTTACTTCTGTCTACACTATTGTTAGTTGGTTGCGCAGGTGGTCAAGTTCTAAAAGGACCAGACAGACAAGATCCCCCCGTTGTTGTAGAACAAGGTGATCTCACCAAAGACTACAATCACATTTATGCGTTTATCATTTGGATAACTATTTTGGGTGCTGGTATTTACTTGTTTGTCCGAAATGAAAGATCACCCAAACAATGAGAACTTACCCAGATTTGCTCTGGGTTGATCCACGGGGGGCAACATATCAGTGCGACAGTCACCTTAAGTGGGTAGAAAAAAATTGGACCGGTCACTTTAGAAAAAAAAGTCCAACATCGTATAACGAAATGTACGATATACCATATCGAGATGGTTGGGCCCGAGTTAGAAACGTTGACGATGAATTGGCTGTTGGTGTCAATCCCCAACGCATAACAAGATCTCAAAAGATAGTGATTAGAGCCATGCTAGACGAGGATCACGAAAGAACTTTGTATGTTGACGCATGGATACATGATGGTTGTCGTAAACCTAAAGATAAAATATTAACAGATTACGATCAGATTGTTGATTATCTCAGCCAATAGAATCATGTAAACACTTGCAGATGTAATAAGCATCTACGATATCACCGACTGGATTGGTGATATCTTTTTTATCTGGTGTCACTAGATCCTTCAGGTTGACTCCTGTTTCGGCGTAAAAGAAATCATACATCTCTCTTTTAGGGGAATTGCCCTTACCAGTGGCAAATTTCTTCACGCGAGTGGGTTCGATAATCTCGATGGGTGTCCCTCTCTGGTAGAGCTTGTACTTTAGAATACCAGTGTTCTCTGCGATGTGAAACACTCGTCCTTTCGCACCGTATGCATACCCCTCAAGGGCTACTTGCTGAGAACCTAGAACCTTATCACAAGCCCATTCCGAGATACTATCGTATCGCTCACATTCCTGTGAATATGAACTAAGTCTCTCTCCGACTATGTTCTTTGCGAACGTCTTTGCTTGCTTCTGTACGTCTGTTAGGAAGAAAAATAGGCATTTATCAAAGGTAAATTTATCTCTCGTTTTTCCTGTAAAGATACATATAGCAGGACAAGTTAAACTATAGTCTATACCGGCTATTGACATTTGGAGAACTTTCGTATGGGTGAGATTAAGGATATTACTTCGGGAACTGGTTTTAATGGACTATTCCCAGTAGAGGCTGCTATCGGTGATTCTGGTATATCTGGACACAAATATAAGCCAATCTCCCGCTGGACTGAATATCCATTCCAATTATATAGGGAGGGTGATACCGAACAAACTGTAGATCCCGAACATATTCATTTTGGACTCATGGCATACCACGCAGAGGGAATCAAAGAGGTTGAATTCTTTCTCAATGGTGGAGATGGTGTCAAGGTAACAGAACAGGAACTAAACCCATACACCAATCTACCAGAGTACTGTGTCCGAGTCAATAAAGCCGATGTTATAAATCCAAAGAATTCAGATCAAACAAGTAATAATGAATTCACAAACAACATGGAATTGCGAGCAATCGTAAGACCGAACTCTGGTGTCCCTAGAATACATCAACATGACAAGGATGTTGTTCTTGGTGAGGATATGGCTTTACTTACGGGATATTACATGGGATTTTCTGGAGGAAGGGGATCATATTTCTTTGATAAGAAAACAGTGCCTGGAGAGTTCTCTCAGATAGGAACAGTTCTAAAAGCAAACACAGAGTCAACATTACCAAGCATTACTGTATACATGGATCCGAATGGTAATGATAATACTGGTGATGGTACGCGGGAAAAGCCATTAAAAACCACAGGAAAGGCTCTAGAAGTAATTAGAGATCTTGCTGATACTGATACGTCTCGACATATCACAGAAGATGGCACAAACGATCAATATGTGGATGTTACGAGAAGTGAAATTGTTTTATTAGCAGGCACATACACCGCAGAACACTTTGGACAAAACGTTTCTCGGAAGGTAGGAAATGAAACTTCCGAAAATAGAACACCTGTTTGTAAGAGAGGTTGGTTTATTGTAAGAGGTGATTTCGACGTACCCAGAGAAGAAATAATACTCACACTCACCGAAGCAGAAGCTGAGTTGACTGGTACTCAACTGCCGTGGCAAAACCACCCTTCTGATTTTAGTCTACTAGATCAAAACAAAACCCTAAATTGTTTCAGCATTCAACGTGTTACAATGGAAAGATCACAGACCAGAGTTGATCAGACGGAGTTAGGACTTAGAACAAAAACCAATGCCTCCGACATGGTTGCTGGTCATACCGCTGAATCTGATTTATTTTGGTTGCATGATGTTGTGATAAAAAATTATTCATATGGTGAAATACACCCAAAGGGAGCTTTCATAAAAGGAGAAAACGTTCCAGATCAATGTGTTCTCCTGTCGGGATCAGCAGCAAGTCGATCAAAAATTTTAGGTGGGGACGAAAACAGTATTGCATTTGTAAATCTTATTAATGTTGATATTGTAAAAAACGACGGCGATAATTTAAAACAAAACAGCATGGCAGCATCAGTAACTGTCAAAGGTAATAATCATGTATTTGCGAGCTGGAGGAGAATATGGTTCGATCCAAATCAGCCTGAGGAAGGTGAAGACAGGGTTGATGCGTCACCATATGCAAAGTTCAACGGATATTATGCTGCGATTCGATATACTGGAAATACGATCTTGTCCCGCGATGATCTTGATGAGAACGGAAGTCGCTTCTTTGAACCGGGAACATTGAAAGAGTATATACGACTACAGAATTTAAACTCCCCAGCGGGAGTTACATTGTCTTGGCCAAAAGTTTCAGCGGGTGTTGCAGATCCTGATAGTGCAGATCCAACCGCAAGTACAGATGATTCGACGGAAGAAGATCTCACGACAACGGGAACAATATGGCAAAAAATGAACCATACAAACTTATTAGACGTAAATCTACCATGGCAGGAAGATCCAGTCAGTGAAGATAACTACAATCTAACCACATATAGGCAATGGGGAGAGCTATACGGGTCGAATACCACTAACGGAGATCCGTATTTTGGAAACGTAGAGGACAGAGAACCTCCAACGTTATCTGTATTTACTACAAACAAAGCATCTCGACACCACAGCATATCACCAGAAAAATCTTCACCGTGGTTTTTTACAGATAAGTCTGTCACCGATGGTATGAATGTAGATGATCAAATTGATTTAGCCAAAACTATCGTTGGTTCGGCAATATATGATCCAACTCCGGGATCTACATATAATTCAAATAATAAATTCTATGAACCAATATACTGCACGATGCTTAAGTATGAAGACAGCAACTTAGGAATTACCGCATGGGGACAGATTCTATTCGATGCATCAAAACCGATAGCTGCAAACCCTGATGTGCAGGGATGGGGAACAACTCAAGACTTTCTTTTCCGTTTAGCAGGAACAACATGGCCATCAGCAGCTCGTGATGAGGATAATGGTAGAGTGAGGGAGTGGCCCTACGTTAAAGCTCAATTCCAAGGAAATCCAAATGGAAAGATCGATAGGGGTCAATACAACGTTGCATGGGCGGTAGGGATCACAGCACAGGGACTATCTTTGGAGCATAGGGGAACTGCGAGTTATGATGATTTCTCCACGACTCCGATTTTACCCGAGAACACCCACCCCGTAATAGGTTGGTGTACCCTTGGTGGTAGAGATGCCAACCATTGTGATTCAGTGCAAATTTTTGCAACGAAAGCTATAGACAGTGTACACACAATAGAAAATAGTCTATATGCATATTGCGATTTTGTCCTAGATGGACAGGGTGGAAATTTAACTGGTGATAAAACATATAATCATGGTTATAATGATATGGCATATATCAATAATGTATGGTCAAATATTCCAATACCCAACAACACAGGATTGAATTTTCAACCACCAAGTCAAAGACACCTTCTTTGGTATCAAAACACTGTACACAATCTAAATCTTCTCAATGGACTTGGAATGGAGATTGAGAAACGCGGCGGTGAGATGTCTCCTAACGACGCCGGCGTTGCCGGCGCCGGTACCAATCGTATAATGACAATTAAATCAAACACTGAACCGTACTTGACTAACTTCTACGGAGGAACCACTTTTCCGTTAGCCCTTGAACATGATGCAATCGTTTACAGAAATAACTTTATTAGCAAATGGTCTCACGAGTTTGATTGGATACACAGAGGTTTAGGACTACCATATACAGACACATATCATCAAATCAATGGGGAAGATGTTGATAGACAGGGTATCTCGTGGCCATATATCAATGTGGACACAACTCCCCTTCGAACAGAAAGAAACTTCCGCTGGGATGACGGTCCTCTCAACGGTAATGCGAATTCACAACTTGATATCATGAACGTGTTGCGTGCAGACAACCCGCCCCAATTTAGATCAATGATTCCATGGGGTGGAGGAACCAGTATACCCGCAGGAATGAAATCCCCATATCAACTGGATATACTTAGTCACGATCTACTGGATGATTCACCACTAAAAGGTGGAGGAACCTTGGGAGTAGAAATACATGTGCCGTTTGATATGAACAGAAAGAGAAGAATTGGTCACTCTACGATCGGCGCTTATGAAGTTCCTTCATCGTATTTAACAGCAAATGATGAATATGTATCACAAACAGAGAAGTTCAATATTTCTGAAGATCTGATTCCTCCAATTCATGGAAGCACTCTAATCAGTTTTAGTTTAGATGCCGATACGCATGAGAACTTCTATGCAAAACGTATCAAGATAAGAGCAACCAAAGAAGTTGATGGTGCTGTGGAAGAAAGGTTCTCTGATAACATTTTAAGATTCGAGCAGGACATAACGGTCCACCAAGGAATTAATGATCGCATTAGCAACGCCCCTGCATTACGTAGCCTTTTCTTAGATCCACCAAATGAACCATTCACAGAATCATACCTCTTCATATCCAACAACTCTGCGTTTAATCCATATGTCAGATATATTGCCCCTCAAGATAATGAAATTTTTGAACCATTCGCCGGTTCAGATTCACAGCAGTACGAAGAAGATTATCAAGCTCCATATACCGATGCTAGTCAAAACGAAACGTGGTTGAAAACTTCTTATGATCTTTCTTCTATTCAAATTTTTGGTTCCAACTACCAATCCGTGACAGGTGATCAAAATAAAATAAGACTGTCGTTTGACGACGGGACAACACAAGGAACGACATTTGCAACCCAATTCCACACGGCATACTCTGCTGCGGGGGGTACGTTAGCGATAGCATTCCCGAATGGAACTACTTACTTTGTTGATAAAGCCGCTGGTGGTATGACTGCACATGGATCTTCATTGGAATCATATTTCTACACAACCACGCCAGGAACAACCGTTAGTCTAACGAATAACCTTCCAACTGGAGAAGTGGTGATAGAAAAACCAACAGGACTATAAAAAGAAAAAGACCCCCGCCGAAACGGGGGTCTTTTCGTATAGTTGTAGTGTGATATCAGAAGGTGATCTGAATCATACTACGAATGAGATACTGTCCGCTATCAGCAGAAGTTTCCCATCCTGTGTCGGTAAGGTTATAGCCAGAATCTACACCACTGAAAGCATAACCAACAGAGTTAGTCCAGCGGACATTTGAATTAAAGATATAATTCACACCGACAGTTCCCAAGTTGAGATCCGAAGCTCCACTTTCAAGAACACCATATTCATACTGTCCGAAGACCTGAATCTGATCATCAAGATCGTAGCTTGCGGTTCCAACGAGTGAGTAATTATTCCAACTGCCATTCCAGTTGGCTGCTACATACGCAGCAGAAAAATCAAATGCACCGAACTCAGTAGCAGCATCAACCGTAAAACTATTGTAGTTATCGGTAGAAGTGTTCTGGTTTGCGAATGCACCACCGATGGTCAGGTTATCAAGTGCATCGTATTCGAGGCGCGCACTGATACCATAATCGTTATCACCGAAATTACTATTGTCGGTGTTGAAGCCATCGTTGTAGGAAACGTAAGCGGTGAAGGCATCAAAACCTCGGCTCACTTCGAATCCCTGTGAACGTCCCTGTCCATAAGTCAAAGCGGTGACACTGTAATCACCGTAGACAAGAGTAGTAGGATCAGCAACGTAACCACTATAGAAGCTGGTGACGAACTGTCCTGCCTTCACATCAAACCCACCGAAGTTTCGACTCAGGAAAGCATCCTTGAGTTCGAATTCGGTGTCACTCCACTGACCACTGACTGTATAGTCAAAGTCATAAGCCTTACCCGCAAACTGAATTCGGGCGCGCTCTACATCAAAACCACGAGTAGAGGTGTTGGATCCACCATCATTGAACAGATAACGGAACTGGAGAAAACCAGTAACGTCAAGAGTGAAGGGGGAATCCTCAGACTTTAGACTCGTGTGAGTCGCAGAGTCATCACGAACAGCCATGATTAAATCATGGGCGTTCACAGTATCCACACCGCCTGTCATAAGAGGCGCAGAAAGAAGAATTGTTCCAATATTAATCATGTCTAATCTCCTTAAAGATCAGCCGCCCCAAGTGGTGGCAGCATCCCAAACAGTAGCGATCGCATCGCGGAACCAAAGAACACCATCCCATGCGAAGGGGACGAGAGCTAGAGTAATGAGGAGCGAACCGGGTGATCCCGATCTTTCCAAGCCAGCTTCCAACAACATCATTGCTACATCCAGTAGCGGGACACGTACCAGTAGGTTTACTCATAATAATTCTCCTTATGTTAGAGTATGTACCTATAGATCATCTATAGGATTTACTGGGTAAAAAATCTATTATACACTCAACTACTTGTCAAGTCAACAACGTCACACGCATTTCCTGAACAGGCAAATGTCTGCGTTCCCGTTGTATTATCTTCCATTTCATATTCAGATAGGGCAGCCCATTCTACGGAAGGGAGCTTTCCTAATAGTTCTTTATATTCGGCTTTCGTACACTCCTGATATGGAGCTTGCTTATACGAGTGATCTGTGTGAGGGAGGAATGAGATACCTGATACCTCATCGAAGTGATCATACACCCAACCACCCACAATAGGCCATTCCTCTTCACGAACCGTGATAGTTACAGATGGCTTGTGTTCACACCAATGTCGTTGGTACATTAGCCAAAGTTCTAGTTGTTCAATTGCCGTCATTTCATCTCTGGTAATAGAACGATTGGGTGATTGTATGGGGAAAGAGAAGACAGTAACGTGATCTGGCTTCATGACATCTGGCTCACAAGGGAAGCCCTTGTCCTTCATGAAGATGCACAGAGGATCCTTGTTATCCGCTCTCACGGTTCTGACATAGTACTCACTGTGACGAGCGTGAATACCAGAAGCAGCGTCAACGAGCTGAGAGACGGTTCCTGACGGTTTGACGCAGGTGATCGCAGCGGACTGTGGGATACCAAGTGCAGTCGCATGTTCCTTATTTGTGATGATGGCTGCTGCTCTGAAGCGTTCTAGACGATCTGGGAGGTTCTTTGTTTCCCGTGTCAGTTTACAGTCCATGATCCCTGTCATGGAGACACCAAGAAGCCGTTCATCTTCGCAGTTCTTCTTCCAATCTCCAGACAAGTATCTGAAGTTTGTTAGTGTTGACTGCCATGTTCCAAGGATAGTGGCAAGACGAACCTTACGTTCTAGGCTTTCATCTGTATCCTTCTCTCGAACGACCACCTCAGTAAGATTACAGAATTCCCTGTCTCGTAGAATAATTTCACTACATGGGTTTGTCCCAAAAATATGATCAACTTCTCTAGTTCTAAAGTCTGATTCTAGTCGAGTTCTAAATTCATTGGCCTTTTCGACTTGCTTCTGTGCAGCTTCACGATTGAAGATACCACGTTCACCCGACTTACTCTTGTATAGAGCCAACCACTCTTCCATGAAAATACCAGTCTCTGGCTTCTCTTTATAGGAAACTGAGTTGTTTGCTAATGCACGTTGTGGATCTGCATCCCACCACTGTCCAGTCTTTGCATCTCTCATTCTCTCGTCGGTGAGAGATGATAGAGAAATCAATGCGGACCTGCGAACGCCTCCGACAACCACAATCTCTGCAATTTTGCAGATGAGATCGTGACATTCGATAGAAGTAAGTTTTCTACCCGCTGCTCGTCTAAAGGTTTCGACGGTGAATTCAAAGAGGTCTTCAAGAGGTTCAGGTCCACTTGCTCTTCCTCCAAAAGTTTTAAGGCGCGCACCGGCAGAACGAACTTTGCTTGTGTCCCATTTTGGAACTTGACCTCCAATGAGCAAGCTAAACAACTCTCGATACGCTTTCGACCAGCCCATTTTCGAATCTTGTACAACAATCGTAGTATCACTGTTTTCAAACTCCTCAGCTATCGTCGGCAGAGTTTTGATGAGGTCACGTTCTACAGAGAACCCAACTCCAGTTCCGCACATAAGAATGTACAGAATCTCATCAAACGACTTGACTTTACTTGCACTAACGTAGGCACAATTATACCCTGCAATATTGTCCCTCTTAAGGGCTTCTCCAGCAGTCATCAATGCTCTCATCGAGGGCATGATTTCTAGATTCAAGACTGCTTCTTGAAGTTCCGTTCTCAACTTAGGATCTACATCATAATTACAGTTATCTTTCAGGTGATCAGTAAAAAAGTCAAAGTACCTAGTCACAGTTTCTTCCCAATTTTCACGTTTACCTTCTTCGGGTAACCAACGAGAATAACGAGAAAGATGAATAAAAGATTGATAGAGACTAGGCAAATTCCATGACATAAAACTTCACTCCTGTTTGAAAATTAGATAACTTATATAGCTTAAAAAGTTCCACCATCTACACGAGCATTATAGATGTCAAATCCATTCATGTCAAGGAACTGTGACATGATATTGTTACCACCGCTTGTTTGCAGTGCATTGGTGTGTGTATGAGAGATATCCACAATTGCATTAGGTCCATCAACATTAATTTCAATACCATCGCCTCTAAAATCAATAAACCGAACTGCGTTACCACGGGGAACTTGAGAACCGTCCTTTTTAATACCAAGAAGATCACCACCACCACCGACAATTGCTCCGTTTTGGATTATAGAACCAAGAGAAGCTACCCACTCTTCACTTACAGACAGAACTTTAGAAGACGAGTCATAGCGTAAAGGGCCTGCTACATTAGCAATACCATCTTCTCCCTTTTCACCACGATCTCCTTTATCACCCTTCGGTCCCTGTTTTCCTGATTTTCCTTCTTTACCGCGTAGTCCTATGGATCCTTGTTCACCCCGTTCACCTTGGGATCCTTGCTTACCATCATCCCCTCGCTCACCACGATCACCCTGAAGACCTTGTTCACCTTGAGAGCCTTGTTCGCCCTTTTCGCCCTGAAAGCCATGTTCACCTTGGACTCCCCCTTCACCTTGAGGACCTACCTCACCCTGAACACCTTGCTCACCCTGTGTTCCACGTTCACCCTGTTCGCCCTGAGGCCCTCGGTCGCCCTGTATTCCCTGTTCACCTTGCAGGCCCTGCTCACCATTCTCACCCCGTTCGCCTGGCTCGCCCTTTTCACCCTGATTGCCATCGATTCCATCCTTTCCATCCTTACCATCGCGGCCAGGAATGCCAGGAAACCCTTGCTCTCCCTGCTCACCGCGAGGTCCGACTGGGCCCATTGGGCCAACTGATTGTGTAAATACTGATTCCTCTACAATCTCTTCCACTTCAAACTCATCTATTGTAGGAAGCATTTCACTAAACGACTCATTAATAAGACGAGAAGAACCCAGAAGAGTAACATGCACGTCTTCATTAATAAGGTTAACAGAAGAAGCACCGTAACCAACTCGATATACCAGACTGCTTGTATCGTCCGTAATATTAAAAGTGTCTCCCTGATCAAGATCAGGAAGTATTGAGCCATGATAAAAAACATTTTTACCCACGTTGGCTTCGGAGAATAGATTAATATCTTTGTGTATACTCATTACTCTATTTATTTGGTAAGACATCTCCACGAATGAGGAAACAGCGGTTGTATGATATTACCAATAACCCTCGCATACTCACGAATTTCCCACTGTGCATGTTCATCAATTCTCTGACTATAGAATCTAGCATAAGCAGCAAGAGAACCAGTCCAATACCATTCTGTATACATGGCCTGTGGTAAAACAAACCTTGCTTGTTCGGGTGCAACACCCTCTTCGATGAGTTGGTTGTATGTGTATAGTGCTAATTCTATAGAGTTTCCATACGATCTAATGTTGTCACTCTTTATTGCAATGAACTCATCACTACCCTGCTTTGCACTACCTTTGGGCTTACCCCGCCACTGTGGTAGATAGAAGTCAGGTTTGAATGAAACATAGCGACGACTGATCTCATTCTCGACGAATCCCTGCTTGTGCTTGAAGAACTGGGTTCGGATTGAGATTGGCGCCTTGATCCTTAGTGTGATCTGTGGGTGTGCGAATGGTGTCCAGTGTTTATGTTTTGCAAGATAATTAATAAGTTTCTTATCAGCTTCACATAGAGTTTTAAATTCATCCCGCAACCTATCTGCTTGCCAGTTAGATCCCTGAATTTTAGACATTGCTTCTTCATCATAATGCCACTCACTTTCCTTGTCAAAGGAAACGCGAGCAGAGTCAACGACAGTTAGATCCGTGCCCATCCTATCAACGAGAGCAACAAATCCTTTGTTCAATACCTTTTCACTCGGCTTCTTTGTCGTCATCATCTTCCTCAGTTTCTATGTAATCAAATAACACTTCATAACCTTCAACTTCTACAAAATCTTTGGCGTAAGCAATAGCTCTTTCCCAAAGATTTTTATCCATTTCTTTCACATATTCAGAAAACTTTCTACCAAAATTTAGCACAGCAGCGAGATAAACTTCGTCTGGAATTTCTTCTTCGTCTTCTTTACTCATGATCTTCTCCAGTTTCTAAAATGCAATCTGGCTTCCAAACCACTATATGTGTTGTTGTCCATGATCTTCTGTATTTCCTTCGCGGACTTAGTATAGATCATATCATTAATATCTTTTTCTTTGATTGTACTAGGCCAAATACAAACCTTACAGTCTTTATTTATGAGTCTGTCCATGTAGTTTATAATTTGCTTGTTCCTAGGCTCATTATCAAGAACATAAACAACATCAGTACCCATCAACCTATCATGCAGATTTTCTATTGCACCCGCACCAACCATTGCAATTGTGTTCGGAATGAATAGGCTATCGATTGGTCCTTCGACAACATAGACTCTCTTCTTGGGATCGACACGCCAAAGTCCATACCACAGGCGATCAATACTCTTGTCCCCCTTGACAGTAATATACCGCGCACTCGTTCTAGCAGTCTCTTCTCCCTTGAACGAAAGAAGTCTACCTTGCGCTCCAATAACATCACCATCTTTATTAAAGAAAGGAATGACGAGACGTTCCTCTTTACCAACTGCAAGACATTCTGGATCTAGCTTTGACATCCATGAACCGAAGTTGTCAGAATAATAAAGAATATCATAGAACTTCTCTGGAATCTTTCTCATCTTACAGAATTCATATGCTTTATGATTCGATTTCAACTTATCAATAGACACCAAATCCTTAAGTAAGGATGAATTGGGTTTGAATTTTGGTTTGCTAAACATTCCGAACATATTTGTTTCTTCTGGTTTTATGTAGTTAGAATTACCACTTTCACCATTCTTCCATCGCTCAAGAGAATACTCTTTCATTAACTGTGGACTCACCGACTCTAAAAATCTGTACAGTGAAGTTCCCGCTCCGCAGTTGTGACATTTGTAAAAGAAGTCATTGTTCTTCTTATAGAAGTATCCTCTGCATTTATTTTTATTCTTCTTCGAGTCTCCACAGAGAGGACATCTACAATTTGCTAACTTGTCACTTTTCCAACTAAACTTTTCTAATCGAACAGAAACCAGATTGATAAACTTTTTGTCAACGTATGTACTCATATAGACCATTCAGTAAAGTCTGATTTTTCTTTCATCTCGCCGAAACCTGAACCATACACATCAGTTGGTTTGTCTTGGTTTGATTGAACAAGACCTACTTGAGTTGCATCCTTCACATCATACAGCTTCATCTTAGACCGATCAATACCAAGAACAAACTTTCTGTTAGATACTGCATCGTTGTATCGGTTTTTCAGTTGCTTGATGAGAACTTGATTCTGTTCGTCCAGTTCCTCTGTACCGATCATGGCAATCATGAAGTCAGCAG
>Ga0209634_1001522_pt1 | contig 16819 bp, 19 predicted proteins | sample LinPmetageLP40_FD_184043 | JGI IMG/M metagenome (GOLD analysis project Ga0209634, IMG submission 184043) | Marine viral communities from the Pacific Ocean - LP-40 (SPAdes) (version 2) | ecosystem: Environmental > Aquatic > Marine > Oceanic | place: Pacific Ocean | collected 2010-08-26
TTAGCACCTTATTCAATCACAATTTTTAATTTCATCATTTTCGTCATTTTTTCCTTACCTACCCCCACAACTTTTTTACAATTTTGTCGTTTTTAGACCTTATTAAATTCTCTTACCTGTTATGGTCTTAAATCTTTATCATACATTTTCCTTTTGGTAATACTTTATTAAATCCGTTTGGCTCTGCGTTTTCTCCCAAAAACTTTTTAAAATTCGCACCATTACCCTCTATATTAAAATATCCAAATTTCGCATAACAATCACCGCATAATAAATATGATGTTGGATATGGAAAAGGTTTTTTACATTTCTCACAGCATTCCACATCTGGTTTTTTTTCTTCGTTTTGGAATATATGTTCTTTTATTTGTATGTATCTCCATTTTTCATATCCGCATAAATTAATTGAACTCCCAATTTTTTTTAATCGTAATTTTTCTAATTCATATGCCTCCATACTCCAAGCGGTATTTATTTTTTCTTCTTTTTTTTCTATGACTGGTTTTTTAATGACTGGTTTTTTTTCTATGACCGGTTTTTTTATGACTGGTTCAGGTTCATATTTTTCCATTAGTCTCACATACTCGGCGTATAATTCGGTTTTGGTTTTAAAATCTTTCATTTGCTTCATTTATAATATATGTATATATTTTTTATTTAAGCCCTTTTTCCTAAATATATACATAATTTAATAAATGACGGACTTTTATTTTTAAATCTTGAATTATTTTATTTCCCTTGTGTTAATCTTGATTACCTGCGGTTAATACACGGCGTCAGGGTCAATCTCCGCCATTTTCAAATTTCCAACACCTAAACCATCTTTTTCAATATCACGCCCATTTTTTTCTAATCTTCTAATCCATTCCGCAGTCGTTATGCTCTCACCATCGTAATTAATACTTTCATAAGTCAGTAAGACGGCTTTTCTCATAGTAAGATTAGCCGGTGATAATTTGCCCTGTCTTACCATATCCCATAAACCTAATCTGGTCGCAAAAACTTCACTACTCTCTCCGCTTTTCTGTTTTGGTTCTGGAATATTTAACCTAACTAATTTTACTTTCTCTTTCTTCTTATACTCTCCTCGTGATTTTCCTGCGTCATTCCTTACCTTTCTTGGTGTGTCTGTGTGTTTTTTCATTAAGTCATCAATATCCTTTTTATATCTTAACATACCCTTACCTAATCCGTATGCTTTAACTCCCATTTTTACCTCTGTTGCGGTGCGTCTCGGTTCAAAAATTTTGGCGTTCTTCTCTCTGTATGCTTTCTGGTATTCCTTGCTTTCTCCTGTTTTTCTGTATGCGTCTTGTTTTGCGTTTATTTCTTGTTTATTCGCTTCCCTGTATGCTCTCTTTCTTGCTAATTCTTTCTCTCGGTTCTCTTGGTATTTTATCCGGCGTTTCTCTAACTGGTCTGTCGTCTGTTTTTTTGGCTCTAATTTTTTTAATCTCGCCTTCTCCTTATCCGCAATCTCTATGACTGCTTGTTTTACTGATGGTTTAGGTGTCTCCTTAATAATTACATTTTTTTTTATGACTGGTTTAGGTGTGTTTTTTTTAACTAATTTACCAATTTTATCATTTTTGTTGCCTACCGGTGGCGGTGTGGCTGGATTTCCTGAATATTTCACATCTTTCTTACTCCCTTTATTGCTAAACCTTTTAACCTTGCGACCATCTACCGGCTTATTATCAATTGTAATATATTTGTATGTAGGCTGTGCTTTACCACCGCCACCGCCTCCCTTTCTTACCTTATAAACTCCCTCGCCGTTAAATGTTCCTACTGCTTCTACGCTTTCGTTTCCGCTAATCTTTAGTTTGAAATCTTTTGATGAACTCATTATATACTATACACGGACTTTTTTTTTAAATACTTTTTCGCTAAATATATTATATGTATAATTCCTGATTATACATAAAAATTTTCCTTAATGTTCTGGTTTATCTGTGAGAGGGCAATTTAAACCGGTAAGATTACAGCATTTTTTTTGCGTTTTACACTTAAAATGCTTTACAAATACTATGACCCTACCATTATCGTCATAGTAGTAGTCATTAAAAAATCCATTAACCAGCTTGATAATTTTTTTATTCAATTCCTTCTGCCTGTATTCTTGCTCTGTGTAAGTCATTCTATATATATATATTATACATAAAAATATTTATATGTATAACGAATTAATGACGGACTTTTTCTTGTTAATCTTGAAATAATTTATATCCCTTGTGTTAATACACGGATTTTTTAGTGTAGCGTCAAATTAGATTTTAAGCGAAGCCGAGCGAGTTGGAAGATTAACCTGAATAATCGCATCAAAGATGGTGAGGAGATTACAGGTTGTAGCCTGTGTAGGGGCAACATCACAGCGAACATTAAGGGAGATGGGGGTGAGGGCGGTGGATTGACCGGTAAGAAGAACCTGATTAACACCGCTCATCCTCTCTGTATTGACGCCAAGAATAAACATTCCGGGCTCGTCGTGGGTCGTGGAGGAGTTGTCTTTCTTACTGAACTCCATAGGCGAGATAGACATAGAGCCACCAAGAATGTCGTGCGAAGTTCCATTTACGGCGTTATTAAGTTCCATAAAAACACCGGCACGATTTCTGGCGGTATTCAATTCTACATCTGGGAAAAATTTATTTCCGCACTGAAACTGGTAAGAACCCGCACCTTTAGTAATATCAACGCTGTCGTATTCCTGATTGATTGCCGAAGCGTTCTTACCTTCAAACCACGCGAGAATTGATTTAACAGACGATAGACGCTGTGGAAATGAAAGCGTTTGTAGTCCAGTAATAGCGTCCGCAGTCTGCGTTGAAACCTGATGACCCTGCGACTTAATAAGTATGTCGCCGTTTCCGTCGGCGAGACCCATTAAGGTCGTCATATCAAAGTCCTGCCCGAAATTTACGGTGTCGTAGCAAAGCTCCATATTGAAAAGTTCAAGCTTATCGGCGGCGGTTGCGGGGGCGTCATTATCAAAAATCTTATTGATGTTGGCGATTTCTAACTCAATCCGGCATTGAGGCATCATACCAAGAGGCACAAGCTTCTCCGCTAAACTCAACACGCATAATAGAGGTATGCTTACAAAATACTCATCGGCGTTCTCACTATCACTTTTGCGTCCGTGTAAATCCTGTGTTAGTGTAATATCATCAGCATCAGCTTTATTTGTGAGACCAAATGCGACAGCCAGACCGGATTTTTGTGCCTGATTAAGCTTCAGGTCAATAAGGGTGGAGGCGGTGCGTCCATAATTGGTGATATTTTCCACCTGAACTGACTGGAAAGAGGTAATGAGTTTTTCAAATACGCTGTAGCCCGGAATTCCACGCTGGAACATATGGGAGTTGTTGGTATTACTTGAGCCGGTGGTCTTGACCTTCATTCTTAAATACATTGAACTTGGAATGAGGTAATCTTGCTGTCCTAAATCAAATATAACAGAGCCACCAGTCTCCGTAGAGAGCGACGAAACATTAGAGGGGTGGATTACATTACTTTTAGACGAAGTATTGACTGGGAGAGTGGTAGTATTAGAACTAACATAATCTAACTCTTTCGGTAAAGACATTATTATAATATAACATAAGATAAAAAATTATGATAATAATAAATCTAATTCCTTATCTGGTTTTGCTTTTGGTAATTTTTTTTTGGGTTTGGGTTTATCATCTTTCTTAATATTCAGTAAATCCTTAAATTCCGGTTCATTTACCATTTTTGCTACATCAATCAATCTGTATGTATGGATACTAAATGTTATGTTCCAGTCAATAAAATTAAAATTAACTAAACTACCATTATTATCAGTAATTAAAATATCTATGTCCGCCACATTTTTATTTTTCATTAAACTCTCCTCATTTCTGCTCTCATAAGTTATTAATGCGTATGATGGGGCTATGACTGGTATGACTGAAACTAAATTATTTTGTGATTTACTTTTACTATCAATATTATCACTGGCTAATGCTTTGCTAAATATATTTAAATGTGTAATTCCTAAAAAATTACAGCCCTTATTGAATAAATGATTACCGCTAAATGTAAATACCGGTGTTGTATTTGGTGTTAATCCTAAAATTGTATATGCTGTTGAGGTTGGTAAAATTGTAATTGTATATGTGTTTGCGTCTGGGGATAAACTATATACGCCATTATTTCTATCTATTGCTAAAATTCCTGCCTTACCGGTTAATGATAAAAATAATGCGTTAAATTTTACTACATAGGTGGATGCGGAATAATTCCCTACTGGTATTGTTATGGTGTGGAGTGTTTCATTACCACCGGATAAGATTGTAATTTTAATATTTATTTTATTATTCAATTCATTCACATTGTAAAAGCTGTTAGTCATATCTACGCTATGAACTGAAACGGCACTATAGATAATATTTTTACTTTCTCCTAAAAGTTGCTTAAAGTCAAAAATTACATCACTCAAATATCCTGCTGACTGATTATGCTGTATAATCGCATCACTACTATTTAAAGAGATTAGTTTAGTTTGTTTTATTAAAGACATATATATATACTTAATAAAATATTTTTTCTTACCATTTACGCTGTGCCTTAACATATTTTTCACACAGAATAATATTATTTACTGGCTTCACCATAGCCATCTCTTCAATCTCATTACCACTCACATCATTACCACTCATATCTTTCTCAATTAATTCACCACTCGCATCATAATTAGCTGTAATGCTACATTTATCTAAATACTGACGATGAATAATATTCTGCTCTAACATCAATTTACTTATGGTGTTGTCTATTTCAATTTTTTCCTCTTCTCCCAAATCATTTATGGTGGCGTATATGTGATATTTTGCTAATGGACTATCGGCACATAATTCCGGTAATTTTATTTCAATCTCCTCCATACTCATCTTTATTTTTGATGATGATTTTTTTGTGATTGTGTATGTATTCATTCCGCTCATATATATATCCATATACATTTTATTATTGCTAAATGTATATATAGGGGGTAAAAATATATGTATATAAAAATTTATGTAGGTAAAATGAAAAATATTTCTCATTTCATCTATTACTATAATTGTAAGTCTATTTTTTTTACTGATTTTTAAAAGAATGATTTTTAAGGCACTCACACACGACATAATGAACGTTCATTATACTAACTAATGAATGACGGACTTTTTCTTGTTAATCTTGAAATAATTTATATCCCTTGTGTTAATACACGCTACATTATTTTTGCCTCTAATTCTTTAACTTTGGCGTTGAGTTCTTGAATGGATTTCAGCATAATCGGTAATAATCCGTTATGCTCTATACCTTTAAAATCATCTACATACTTACCATAAATAAAATATTTGTCTTTTACATCTACATCTATATCAGTCTTAAAACTTTTATCGTTTATTATTTCAGTAATCTTAACTTTATACTCATTATCATCTTCATCATAAATATCTATTTCATCGCCTACCTGTAAATCGGTTGCCTCTTTTAATGTAAAAACGCCATCTATTACATCTGCCGTTTTCATTATGTTCGGTATATTACTTGGTGCGGTATTTATGAGTTCAGGTATAACCTCCTCTAATTCTTGTGCTATAAATCCATACGCCATTTTATCACCTCTTTTAGGGTCTCTGTATTTATATGTTCTCGGTTTTATTTGCTCTATTAATTGTAATCCACTTGATAAATCCGTAATATCCTTTTTAATTCTTACATCACTCGCACCGGTAAAGGTCGCACTCATAATAACCCCATCAGTAAAAATGCTAAAATTATCACCTCCCCACCCTGACGCTCTGCCTATTGATGATGTGTAATGCCTAAAATATGTAAATATGGTGCTATTACTTGCTCCGGTATTAGCAGTTCTTATATGTAATGGAAATATCGGCGTTTGCGATGAATTATTAGAAATACCGATTTTACTGCCACCGCCTAACCTTATCAATCCGTTTCCACTCGGCATATTTAACTCGCTCCCCAAACCAACAATATTTACAATTCCTCCATTAAAAACGGTAGATTGTCGCTGGCTTCCGCCCACATCAATCCTATCATAAAAGCGTGTTATATTGTTAGGGTCGTTGCTTTCTCTGGTTGGTGTTCCAAATTGTTTTACAATATTATTGCCGTTGCTTGTTGTATTACCTGTTATGGTCTGCGTTGTGTTTGTAGTCGCCAGATTTGTCCCACCCCCAGCATTCGCCAATACATATGACCTATTGGCTAATTGATTACCTGAAGTAGGTGCGGTAGAACATACGGGCGGTTCATTAAAAGTTTTTACACCGAATATGGTCTCGTCCGTGTGTGCTTGTGCTGTTCCTACGCTCACATATGGTAAATCCGGTATTCGTGTGGTTGCGAATGTTCCAGAATTAATTTGTGATGCTGGAAGGGTTGGAATTCGTTGCGTTGCTAATGTTCCTGATGCTATTTTATCTGCGTCTAAATCCGGTATTCGTGTGGTTGCGAATGTTCCAGATGTAATTTTAGACGCTGGAAGGTTTGGTATATCGTCGGCATCTAAACTCGTCAAATATCTACCATCTAAATCTTTTGTTAGTGTGGTGTTGTCCTCGCGCGTCAAAGTTAAGACACCATTTTCAGTGTTAAATCCAACACTATTTATTTTACCATTAAGGGCGGTTGTGCTGTTTGCCTGTGCCGAAACAATCCCCGCTGATGTATTTAAACTGCTATTATCGTCTGTAAATATTAATGAAGCGGTTTCTATCGTCTTAATACCATTCATACTGCGACTTACCGGATTAATTGAACTCATATATAGTGTAATGATATATTATTTTCTAAACATTCTATATATGTCTGTAGAGGGTTTAGAAGATTTAGAGGAAGAGGAACATTTTAGTAGTTCCGGTAGTGAGGAGGAAGTTATTATTACCAAAAGAGTAAGGAAAAAGAAAAAACCATTACCTATACCACCTGAACCGATTACAGAGGAAATGAAGAACGCCGTTATACCTACTAAAAATACTAAAAACTTTAAGATTGTAGATGGTAAGGATAATAGCGAAGATGAGGAAGAACCAGATGATAAGGAAATACAGAAGCCAAAACCGAAACCATATAAAAAAGCCGGTGAGAATGATGGAAGAAAAAAGAAAGAACGCACACCAGCACAGGTAAGGGCGTGGGAGAAAGCATTGGAAAAGAGGGCAGAGAACCGGCGATTAAGAGCAGAGGAGAGGGAAAATTTACAGAGCGAAACAAAGGAGAACATTAAAAAAAAGGTGGTGAAGAAAGCAGTTAAAATAAAAAGAAAGGAGATTATCCAAGATGCGATAATGGAAGATATTAGCGATGAGAGTAGCGATGACGATATTGATATACAAAAAGTAAAACAATATGTAAAGAAGAAAAAACAACAGCGTAAAGCAGTCAAGAAAATACCAGAAGAAGAATATGAACCGGAACAAACACCAGAACCGGAGAAAATACGACATATATTTATGTAATCCGTGTATTAACACAAGGGATATAAATTATTTCAAGATTTAAAAATAAAAGTCCGTCATTCAATATATTTATAATGAACGTTCATATATATAAAAATTAATTATATCACACCATATATATAATGAATTCAATAACACTTACTAATTTAAAACACCCTAATATGAAATTAGCACAATTTAATTGCGATGGTGGATTACACGAAAAATTAAATAAATACCCCTTTACGCAGTTGTTTAACCGCCACCAATCAACTTTAATACTCGGTAAGGCAGGACAGGGAAAAACCAGCCTCATTTTATCATTATTTTCTTCCAATCGCTTACTTAAAAAGGTGTATGATTGCGTGATTTTGTTTCAGCCTTACAGCAGTAGGGATAGTATTAAAGAAGGCGACGCTATTTTTGATGTCTTACCGGAAGAGCAATTATTTCCAGAATTAACAGAGGAAACATTAGAGGAAGCAGTAGATATTATTGATGAGTGTGCCGGAGAGGGATTAAACAGCGTGATTATTTTAGACGATGTAAGTGCGAGTTTGAAAGATAAAGGAGTAGAAAAGGAATTAAAAAGACTGAACTGGAATAAGCGACACCGGAAATTATCATTTTTCTTTTTGTCGCAGTCTTATTATGCTGTGGTAAAAGATGTAAGAAAAATGTTTAACTACATCATAGTATTTAAAGTTGCCCCTATGGAGTTAAAAGTAATCATAGAAGAAAATTTACAGGGCAATTATGATAAGAAAATAATTAATGAATTAGCAAAAATGGTATTTGATAAGAAATTTAATTATTTGTTAATAAATTGTGATACAGGTGAATTATACAAAGGCAATAAGCAGTCATTTCAACAAATAAATATGAGCGATGGGATAGAAAATGAGATTATAGGTTAAATTATTTTCTACCGGTATATTATAATGTTTGGAATTATAGCGAGTGCTTTAGCACCATTAATAGTTGATAAACTTTCTAAACTGGAGAAAGGCGGAAATGTTAAAAAAACCGGTGCGGTAATCGTTCATAAGGGAGAATATATGCTCCCTAAAGGCGTAAAACCAACAAAGGCACAGCGTAAAGCGGTTGCGAAAGGTAAGGCGATGAAGAAGACCGCACCAAAGAAAAAGAAGGGAGGCAAGAAGGGTAAGAAGGGAAAACCTGATTTTGTTTAATTTTCTTACCTTATTGTATAATGGGTATGCTTGCGGACGGAATAAAAAAATATCACTCACCGGCAGAGAAGAAAAAGAGAAAAGCGAGAATTGTAAAAAAAAAGACAGCACCAAAAAAAACCGCACCAAAAAAGACAGCACCAAAAAAATATGATGCTAAATTTTTCAAGAATTTTGTTTAAGATTTTTTTATATTACCATATAGTATAATGAATTCGTTTTTTAGAAAGACCGCATCGCCTTTAGTTTCGTCAATTTTTAAAAAGGGTGTCGGTGGTTTAACATCGCTGTTTAAAAAAGCTCCGGCTCTACAAAATATCGTAGGACAAGTTCGTAAGGCGAGTAATGTAGCGAACAAAATAACCAACAACCCTGTTTTTGAGGCAATAGCAAAACAACAAGGCTACGGCAATCAGTTTAATTTAGCAAAGCGAGGAGCTGGGGGACTGAATAAGGTGGCGGACGCTGGAGATATTGGTGTTAGACTTCAGGGGCAGACCAGAGATTTAAGACAATCGGTAGTTGATAGGGATATTAATAATATTCTGGAAAAAGCTAAAGCCATTAAAGGTAATGTAGATGAGGTTAGAGCCATTAAATTTGAGTAATCAGTAAGTAATTATCATAAACCGCAGGTAATCAATTGATAAATAAAATATCGTTATTATATATAATGTCGTTTAATGTCGTAATATCGTCTAATAAAAAAGTATCCGGCACTAACGCTGACGCTACATATAATTTCCAGTTCCAGCAATTCCAAGAGGGAGAGTATGAAATGAGTTTCGCTTACCAATCCAGTCAGGATACTTCACAATATTTAAACAATATACTACAAATACAACTACCAGACCTACCGCAAATGAATTATAGAGCAGACACAAAAATAGGCACAGCGTCCAGCGGTGTTATAGGTATGTGTTATGCCGAAAATATACAAGGTAGTAGCAGGGAGCGTTATGTAGCTCGTTGGGGTGATAATCCACCTATTTATTGTCGTGGCTTACCAAGTTCCGGAACATTCAGGGTAAAATTAGTGGAGGAGACAGACGGCTCAAGCACCATAGATATACCGGCGGATTATGTTTTAATCCTCTCATTCAAGAAACTATAAATAATCGTGTATTAACACAAGGGATATAAATTATTTCAAGATTAACAATAAAAAGTCCGTCATTCGGTATGATATGATATTTATTTATCACACCATATATAAAAATGGAAAAAAATACATTAGACCTAATAAGGACTGATTTAAAATATAAGCGTGATGCTTTACATTTATCACACCAATTATTAAAGCAGGAAGGCGATTTTTACCAGAAGGTTATAATTTTTACATCATTAGCGTCAGGGATTTTTGAGAGTGTTAAGATGAAATTACAATTACGCCAACCAGCTTTAGAACTATTACCTATTGTGCTTACCTCTTTCGTGTGCGGTATTTCGTCTTATGTTAAATTTAAGCAGTATGCCGAAAGACAAGAAGTTTTAATACAATCCACAACTATTTTGACTAATACACTTAATCAGGTAAGGAACGCAGATGAATTAACCGAAGAAATCACACACGCATATAATCACTCATTAGAATTATTAGAGATTTCATTATATCCGGATATAAGAAAAAAGTTTTTAAAAATATCTCAACGCAATATGGAGCGGATAATAGAAAATGAAAATTGTTATTTTGAAAATATAGAGCGTGTGAGGAATGGATTGAAGCTAAAAAAATGCGATAGTGATAGTGATGTATCAACCGATAATGAATTAATAAACACACCACCACAGAGCGAGAAAAAGGTATTAGATAAAATTAATGAGACTGAAGAATTTAACAATTTATAATGAACGTTCATTATGTCGTGTGTGAGTGCCTTAAAAATCATTCTTTAAAAAATGAGTAATAAAAATGGACTTACAAATATAGTAATAGATGAAATTTAAAATATTTTCAATTTTACCTACATAAATTTTATATACATATTTTTTTTAGCTACTACACCTACAAATGAAATAGTTGCTACGCATACAAAAAATATATCAGTATATTATAATGAAAAGAAGCAAATATACAATTGAGTTAGAACGCAAATATGGTAATAAATTGAAAGACAAAAAAATATCTACGCTCTCAAAATTCTTCAAGATAAAAGAAAATCTCATACAGGAGGTATATGATAGAGGGAGACAAGCCGGTATAAATACTGGTATGAGGAAAGGGGTGGTTTCTGTAGATATGTGGGGTAGAGCCAGAGCCAATAAATATATTTTAAATGTAGTCAAAGCAAGAAAGGACAGCAAAATAAATAATGGACGAGGACAAGATGGGGATTTAGTAGCAAAGGCAATAACAAATAAAAAAAATATCACCTTTATATAATGGATAATCAATTTTATTTATATAAGTCAAACCGGAAAGGTAAGAAATATATGATGAAGATGCCCTCATATAATCATACGCATCACTTCGGCGGTGTAAAGGAGACCGGCGAACCATACAGAGATTACACCTTACTCAATAACAAAAAGAGTAAATATTATTTACCGACGCGTGAGGAAAGAGATAAAGTTAAGAAGTCATACCGGACAAGACACGCAAAAGATAAGGGGTTGGGTTCTATCCACGCACCAAGCGAGATGTCTATGGTAATTTTATGGAGCAAACCAACATTAGAGCAAGGAATAAAAGCATATGAAACCAAACACAGAGTAAAAATTAAAAAAATGTTTTAATATATATATAATGGTTGTGAAAAAACCGATAGTTAAAAAAAAGCGTAGGGCTAAAAAAAAGAAACCATTAACACAATCACAGACGCAAAAGCAGGTTGTTAATGTTTATCTTAATAAATTAAACAGACAACGCAGAGCAAAGAAGACCGCACCACAAATGAAACAAGTTATACAAAGACCGCAGATGTATAATGCCGGTATAGATAATTTAAATGAGATGGTTTTAGGACTAACAAGGCGAAATAATACATTAATGGGAATTTTAGATAAACAGCGTAAAACAGACACAACACCTAACAGCGACATTACCAGTTTAGATGATGTTGTTGAAAATAGGAGAGTAAAAATTGATGATATGAATGTGATGGGACTGGAAGAGACTGACGACTATGAGGATTTAAGTAAGCCTAAAAATATTGTTATGGATACATCAAGCAGACAAAATATAAGTGATAGACTTACATCAATAGCAGAAGGAATGGACGAAATACCACAGGGCGGAAGAATTAAAAATACTATAATGGAATTAGGCGACCGCATAAGACCTACACCGGAGGACGAAATATTGGCTACACAAGGGGTAAGAGTAAGGGCTGGGGAATATGACCGGCTTAATGAGTTGGCGAGGATAGAGGTAGAATATGGAAATTTGATAAGTGAATTACAACTCAAGAGCTTAACAGATAAGAAAATTAAAATGTCTAAATATATAAATAAAACAAGAGCAGGGACATTACCGGTAAAGGTAAGCACATTAAAAAAATTAGTTAATGTAATGAAAGAAGACCTAAACCAGTCTTTAAAAAGAAGACAACCGGACAAACCGGTAGTAGAACAATTAATTAGAGATGACGACGACCAAATATTTATATAATCCGTGTATTAACACAAGGGATATAAATTATTTCAAGATTAACAAGAAAAAGTCCGTCATTTTTATATTATGTAGATTATTTGATTTAGAGAGATTAAAATATATACATATATAAAATGGTAAGAAGCGAAGCATTAAAAGAAGCACAAAAAAGATATAGAGCAAAGCAAGACAAGTATGAGATTGTAAAAAAAATAAATACAAAATCCAATACCAAACGATACAAGGAGGACGCAGAATTTAGGGAAAAACAAAAGGTAAGACAAAGGGAATATTATTTAAAGAAAAAAGAATTAAAAATCAAAGCTAATGAGGTAATAGAACCGCCAGTAAAACAAGCGGAGGGAGAGGAAGAAAAAAAAGAAGATTGATAATATATATACATAAGAACATTTAGGCATAAAACGGCTTAAATAAAAAATATATACATATATTATAAAATGAGCCAGTCCAACAACCAACCCCAAAAACAAATCTCCGGTATTAATATGCGTGTAATCAATACCGATGTAGTAGGGAGAAAAAATAAAACTACTTTAAGAAAATTCTTCAAATCCAACTATGACCTTAAAACATTCAACGACCTTATGGCGTTTGTTATTGCTTTTGGTGTGGATATTGGAAAAAGAAAGAAAACACAGGAAAAAAGAACATTCCAATATTTAGCCGAGATTTATAATGATGATGTAAGAGCATCACAAAAAAAGACGAGAGCGGTAAAGAAACAGACCATAAAAAAAACCGGTAGATATGTAAATATTGTTATTGATTTAAAAGCTTACCAAGTCAAGGGCAAAAAACAGAGAAAGGAGTGGAAAAAATTAGAATATAACCCTATCTACAAAAAAAATGGTGGAAAATTTACAGATGCGGAAAAAAAGAAAATTGATAATTTATTGAAGACCAATAAGGTCGCAAGAGTTAAAACCAAATTGGTTGATGGCGAGTTTGCGGTCGCAGATTTAAACAGCAACCAGACAAATAAAATACCGGCTGGATACGATGGTGATGGTATTGATTTAGATAGTGATTTTACACTTTTTTCTAAATTTGGCTTTGCGATGGCTCTGGTAGATAATGATGAATATTATTTACACAGCAAAAAACCGGTATTGAATGTAAATAAATGGATTAAGGAAAAATTAGATATGGTTTTAGTCTTTGCTTCCAATCAGTCGCCTTATGATTGGTGCGAAGTTAAACTCATTAAAAAAAATCTTCTTACCATAAAAAAACCAACCAGCCCTCGCTCACTACCAATAAAAGAGGCAGGAGCATTAAATTTAGACCATCATACGCTCACAAATGAGGAATGGGATAAAAAAAGAGATATGTGTGTAGTGGATTTTATTTTATGGAAATACGGAGAGCGTAATGGGTTTAAAAAACCATTAAAATCCAAAGGCTCACAACAGGATAAGGACGATGCGGTAGAATTTTACAGCACTCATTTTTTAGATATGGGAAATGAATGGGAGCGTAATGCCGGTGTAAATCCAAACCCTAACCAGTCAGGTTATACCATAGACCACATACAGCAATTTTGCGAAACATTCCAAATAAATATGATTACCTTAATAGATGGGAGTATTAAATATTCTTACACCAGCGAAGGTGCGAAAAAAAACCCTGCCTTTGTATTTGAGATGAAAAATAACCACCTCTACCCTATATGCGATATTTACAAGATACAGGGCTACACCAAACAGGTAAGGAATATTAAAAGCAACACAATCCAAACCGGTAAATTTAAAGACCAGAACGAGGAGGTAGAGGACGGAGCGGATAAGGAGCAGACCAAAGATGATAAGAAAAAATTAGAAAATGTTTTTAAAGACAACACCATAAAACACAAAACCAAAATTGAGTATGCTGTAGAAATAATGGAGCGTGAAAATACGCAGACCAATTACCCTACGGATTTAAAATTAACCAACAATATTTTAAATAAATTTGAACTCAACGGCAAGAGATATTTATTTACACAGGAGGACGACGATTTAATACAGGATATTATTAAATTATGTGATGATACAGGTGAGGAATATGTGGGACAAGCTCCACAGACATACACCAACAAACATTTAGAGGATTTTACAAAATATCATAATAGCTATTTAAATAATGATGTGCGTGAGGCATTATGCTCTCAAGAGGTAAAGGATAGAACACATAGAGGGATATGTGTAGGTGCTGATGAATTTTTTGACTGCTATGATGATGCGGAATGTTTTGATATGAATAAACAATATCGGTATGCTATGGAGAACCCTTTAGAGGAATTTATGACTATTGGATTTACCGACACGATACAACCGGTCAATATGGATTTTATCAAGCTTAACACACACGATATTAATTATTCCAAGATTAACACGAAAAAGTCCGTCATTATTCCATTTGGGCTATATTACACACACACCACCGATAAAACGCTATTCTTTGGAAATAATTTTTATTCATCTGCGACCATAACAGAGGCGATAAAATTAGGTATTGAGTTTGAGATTAAATATTTTATTAAAGGCACACCTATTAGCGACACAAATGTTTTGAAAGATATTATAAAAGAGATTAAAATTAAATATGAGGATTATCCGGTATTAATGAAAATGATAATTAACAGCATATATGGTATGATGGCGAAGACAAGAAATAAAAATACCATACTTAAAATTGATACTGATGTAAATAGAGTATATGAAAATTACGCAGTTGAGAAGGGACGACAGGGTAAAAAATTATATGTGGAAAAAGTTATTACTGAAAGTGGTAAGGAATATTTTGCCTATGGTGAGAAAAATAACCAAGCCCTACTAAATCATAACCTACCAATCTCCATACAAATACAGGATTTTGCGAATATTTATTTTAACAGAATGATTACCAAAATAGGTGGTAAATTATTATGGCGTAAAACCGATTGTGCTATGATACATAAACCGGTAAATGTTAATGTAAGTAAAGAGGTTGGTGGCTACGATTACCACACCAAACCAGTAAGGGAAAATTTAAAAATGGATTATAACAGGGATTATGATTATACGAGACCACAATACGAGTGGAATATGATGACGGAGAACGACAGCGATGACTGGAAGGAAATTATAGAGAATGTAAAAAATGCCGGTGGTGGTATGGTGTGCGGACGAGCCGGAACTGGTAAAAGTTATGTAAGCATAAATGGTATGAAATATTTAGATGAAAAATATGAAATAAAATCACAGGCATTAGCCTTTACCAATAAGGCAACAATCCAATTAAACGGCAAGACCATAGACAGCTTTTTAAGAATTGATAAAGATGGTAAGGTAAATAAAAAATGGGCTATACAATCATCACTCGGTATAGGTATGATAATGGTAGATGAGATTAGTATGATAGGACAGACAAGGTGGAAATTATTAAGCGAGTATAAAATGCTTACCGGCACACCATTTATGCTGTTAGGAGACGATAGACAATTACCACCGGTAGAGGGTGGAGGAAATTTAACGCAAAATGATTGCGACGACGAGGATATATTGAATGAGATGAAAGACAAAAATTTATCCATTCAAGATTTAATCACAGGCACTAACATCACATACCTAAACAAAACCAGACAGAAAATTAACAGCATAGTCCAAAACACAATCAAGCCAAATACCGCTCTACACATTCCATATAAAGCACCAGCCAACGAGACGGAGCAAGGTGGGAAATATCACCAAGACGCATACATATTTATAGACGCTAAATTGATTATGTGGATTACTCCAAAATGTAAAACATTTAAAAAAAATGAGTGCGTAAAGGTCATAGATTATAACGACGAGATGATATTAGTAAGCAACGGCACTGATGAGCTGGAGTTTGATATAGATAATTTCCATAAGACATTTATATTAGGGTATGCTTCCACCACACACAAATCTCAAGGCGACACCTGTGATGGTGTGGTAAATATATTTGATACGGATTTTATGATTAATTATTTGAGTAATGATGAGGCTAATGATTGGTTCAACCACCCTGTAATTCATCAGCTCTGTAATGGTGTGAAATGCGAACTAACACAGATGAAAAGATATGACCTTAAATTGTGGAATAAATTAGAGGCTATATGCGAGAGCGATATAGGTGGGAGACGAGCCATATATACAGCCATATCCAGAGCAAGGAGTTATGATAATGTAAAAATCCGCAGTCTTACAAATCTCCGTGTGTAATCAACATAAATATAAGGGAAATAAAATAATTCAAGATTTAAAAATAAAAATCCGTCATCGGTCTAAAAACGACAAAATTGTAAAAAAGTTGTGGGGGTAGGTAAGGAAAAAATGACGAAAATGATGAAATTAAAAATTGTGATTGAATAAGGTGCTAAATTTAATAGCGGACTTTTTGAAAACCTTACTGACTTTTATTTTTAAAAAAAAATGATATATTGTATATATCATATTTTATACAAAAATAAATTGAGACTGACCGGATATTTCTGTGCGACGCGTGAGATGGTTTATGACTGGTTAAGGTAAGCGAAGCAAAACACCGCT
>Ga0209634_1001523_pt1 | contig 16796 bp, 12 predicted proteins | sample LinPmetageLP40_FD_184043 | JGI IMG/M metagenome (GOLD analysis project Ga0209634, IMG submission 184043) | Marine viral communities from the Pacific Ocean - LP-40 (SPAdes) (version 2) | ecosystem: Environmental > Aquatic > Marine > Oceanic | place: Pacific Ocean | collected 2010-08-26
CGATCTCATAGGGTTGTATTCCGACATCGCCTCGATCCGTCGGGTCACATTCGACAGAGGCAGATCCAGCGCTTCGGCCAGGTCACGCTGTCCCGAACGGCTTGTGGGCAAAAATTCGTGTAGTGGCGGATCAAATAGGCGGATGCAGACGGGCTGACCCTGCATGATGCGGAAAAGCTGAATGAAATCGTCACGCTGCATCGGCAAAAGACGGTCCAAGACCGCACGCCGCCCTTCGCTGGTGTCGGCAAAGATCATCTCGCGCATCACCGTCAGACGGCTGGGATCAAAAAACATGTGCTCGGTGCGGCAAAGGCCGATACCGTGAGCATTGAAATTCCGGGCTGTCTGCGCATCAGCAGGCGTATCGGCATTGGCCCGGATACCGATATCGGCAGTTTGTTCGGCCCAATCCATCAATTTCTGAAACGTCGCGTCCAGTAACGGCTCCAGTGTATCGGGGGCACCGCAAAGCACTTCGCCGTGCGTGCCATCAAGGGTGATTTCGTCGCCAGCCTTGAAAACCCGGCCATCCATGGCAGTTATTTGACCCTTTACCAGATCGAACCGCATCGACGACGCACCCACCACGCAGGGCAGCCCCAAGCCGCGCCCGATTACGGCGGCGTGACTGGTGATACCGCCACGTTCAGTCAGGACCGCTTGGGCGGCATGCATACCGCGAATATCTTCGGGGGAGGTTTCGCGCCGCACAAGTATGCACTTTTCCCCGCGGGCCGCGCTGGCCTGCGCGTCATTGGCGTTGAACACGATCTTGCCCGTCGCCGCCCCTGGGCTTGCCGCGATACCCCGCCCGATCACGTCGCGCTTGGCCCGTGGGTCAACCTGCCGGTGCAGCAGTTCTGTCAACGTGCGCGGCTGCACTCGCATCAACGCTTCCTCGCGCGAGATGATACCCTCATCGGCCAGCGCCACCGCGATACGGACCGCCGCCCGCGATGACCTCGCCACGCGAACCCCATCCAGAATAAACAGCTCGCCGTCCGAAATCACAAACTCCAGCTGCATTTCCGCGCGCAGCCGTTGACGCATCAATGCGGCGTGTTGCGTCAAGGTCTCGAACGCCTCGGGGGCATGTTCTTCCAACGACGGGCCACGTGGGTCGCGGGTAAGAAACATGGCGTCGGCGTTATTTTGCAAGGCATCGCGACCTTGCGACTGGCTAAGATATCGCCCGGTAATCTGCGGCAGCCCTGTTGTGCTGTCGACCAGTTGCAGCACGCCCGACCCACAAAGCCCGGTTCCAACACCAAAGACCATCTGTTGCACCACCAGGCCCAACCCCGCGTCGGCGGGTGCCCCCTTGGCCTGACGCAACAACCGGGCCGACGTGCCTTCCCACGCCCGCGCCATGGAACTCAGCACGGCAGTCAACTGGGTCACGCGATCTTGCGGAAAGCTTTCCTCGGTCTCGAGTTCATAAGCGCGCAAAGACGCTTCCAACGCCTCGCGGCCCTCGCCTTCCACTTCGTCAAACATGTCGGGGTCAAGCCGTGCGATATTCACGGCGTAGGACTGGACAAACCGGGTGTACAGCGTCGATGCAGGCCCTTCGCCCATCTGCGCGCAGTAAAATTGGTACCGCGCGTCGTTCATGCCTATGTTCACGACCGCCCCCGGCCCGCCCCAGTCGGGGTCCTGAGAGGACGGACGCACGCACAGCAGTGCGTCATGCGGGAATTCATCGGCAATCTGGCGAATATCAGGGACCTGCCCCCGCGCGATATCAAGCACCGTATCAAAAGGCAGCGCGACGGTACGCGGCACCGGCAGGTCGAGGCGTACCAGACGTTGCAAACATTTGGCGCGCCCACCATGCGTGTTGTTGGCGATTGGCGCAGTCTGGGTGATAAGTGTTGTCATGGCGTGTTTCTGCACTGCGGCACCTTTGGGTTCCTGCGCAGCATAGGCTTTCGCCGTGGTGTGGCAAGGCGTGATCGCCTTGCCCACGTGTCGGGTCTGCTGCGTTACCCGTCGATTTTCGTCAGATCCGCGACCGAGCTACAGATCGTGCGGATACGGCTGAGCAGGTTCAACCGGTTACGCCGGACCGTCGCGTTGTCAGAGTTCACCTGCACCGCGTCAAAGAAGGCATCAATCGGCCCGCGCAAGGACGCCATCGCGGACATGGCCGTGCCGAAATCCTGTGCTTCCATCGCCGGTTTGATCTTTGCCTCTGCGGTATCAAGGGCGGCAAACAGCGCGCGTTCTTCTTCCGTCTCGGCAAATTTGATATCCGCCCCAAAGGAGTATTCCACCCCATCCGCATCCTCGGCTTGGCTGAGAATATTGTTGGCGCGCTTGAACCCCTGGATCAGGTTTTCCCCGTCGTCGGTTTTCAGCGTCTCGCTCAGCGCCTTGGCGCGTTTGACCAGCAGGGTCAGGTCGTCGTTGCCGTCCGTCGCACCGGCAGGTGCGCCATCGGAAGAACTGATGCAAGCGTCGATGATGTCGTGACGGACGCCTTGGTCTTTGAGGTAGACCTTCAGGCGGTCGTGGAGGAAGGAGAGGAGGTTTTGATGTACGTGACCCGCGAGATCATCGACACCTCCTGCCGATAAAAACATACCTTCTTCAACCTCTGTCGATGATGCGGAGGTATTATCGCCAAAATTATACCATCGGTGCCCCGAGCCCTTAACCCCAAACTTCATTAATGGGTTAAGTTGGAGCCTAATATCATTCTCAACCAAAATCCGAATAACGCCCAAGGCCGCGCGACGCAGCGCGAACGGGTCTTTGCTTCCGGTCGGTTTTTCGTCAATCGCCCAGAAGCCGGTCAGCTTGTCGATTTTCTCTGCCAGCGCCACGGCGATGGACACGGGCGCGGTTGGCACATCGTCGGATGGGCCAAGCGGCGCATAGTGGTCTTGGGCGGCGGCGGCGATGGCCTCGGACTTGCCTGCGGCTTTGGCATAGTAGCTGCCCATAAGCCCCTGAAGTTCGGGGAACTCATAGACCATTTCGGACGACAGATCGGCCTTGGCGAAACGGGCGGCGGCGCGGGCCTCTTCTGCGTCGGCCCCGACCATCGGGGCGAGTTCCCCAGCCAGTGCTTCCATACGCGAGATCAGCTCGGCCTGTGTGCCCAGCTTGTTGTGGAAGGTCACGTTGGACAGACGGTCCACCCAGGTCTGCATCCCGGCATCCGATTGCGCGATGCGCAGATCGTTTTCCCAGAAGAATTTAGCATCCGACAGACGCGCAGAGAGCACTTTTTCATTGCCCGCCAGAATGGTCGCGCCATCGTCGGCGGTGGTGCGGTTGGCGACGGTGACAAAGCGTTCGATGCGACCCGTCTTGGGGTTGCGCACGGAAAAGAACTTCTGGTGCTCTTTCATCGAGGTTTGCAGCACCTCGGGCGGCAGGCCAAGGAAATCATCGCCAATCTGCCCCATCAGCACAACGGGATATTCCACCAGCCCTGCGACCTCGGCCAGCAGGCCCGCATCCTCGACCACCTCAAGCCCGTTGGCAAAGGCCATATTGGTCGCGTCGTTCCAGATCGTATCGCGCCGCTCTGCCGGGTCGAGCACGACAAAGGCGCGTTTCAGCTTGGTGCCGTAATCGTCAAAGTTGCTGACGGTAATTGTATCGGGGGCCAGAAAGCGGTGCCCGCGCGTGGTATCGCCTGCGGTGATCCCGTCGATGGTCAAGGGCACGGTCTGCGCGCCATCCTCGGCCGACAGGATACACAGGATCGAATGCAGCGGGCGCACCCACCGCAAGCTGCCACTGCCCCACCGCATGGATTTGGGCCATGGGAAATTGCGAATGGTGGTTTCCAGCACCTCTGGCACGATTTCAGCTGCGGGGCGGCCCGGCTTTTTGATCATGGCGAACAGGATCTTGCCCTTGGGCGTGTCGCGTTCTTCCAGTTGGTCGCGAGTCAGCCCCGCACCGCGCAAGAAGCCTTCGATGGCTTTTTCCGGCGCGTCAGCCTTGGGGCCCTTGCGTTCCTCGACCAGCGACGGGCTGGCGTCCAGCATCTCTTCGATTGTCAAGGTCAGGCGACGCGGCGTCGAAAAGGCCGCCGCAGAGGCATAGGTCAGCCCCGCATCCACCAGACCGTTCGTCACCAGTTTCTTCAGATCATCCGCCGCGCGCGCCTGCATGCGGGCGGGGATTTCTTCCGAGAAAAGCTCTATCAGGAGGTCGGGCATGGGTTTCGTACCTTTCGGGGCCGCTTGTAGTTCGGTGCGGTTAAATGTTTTTCGCGCCGAACGCGAGGGTGTTCAAATACCAAAGCTGCGCAGGGTCAATCGCCGGGGCGTTCTGGGCATGCCTCGCCCACCACCGTTCCGTCATAGGACTTGTCACCACAGTCGTTCAGTTCGTGCCAAACATAGCCGCGCCCGTCCGAGGTGATCGCCACAATCCGGTCAACGCCAAAGTGCACGTTTTTCTTGCTGAGAAACGTAAGCGCGGTGCCTGCCTCAAGCTCTGCGCCGATTGCAGCGGCATCGAAACAGTCGAACCAGCCGGGTGCATTGCGCGGCACGATATCGTCGCTGACGACATAGGTTTCAGACAGCATCGCAAGGCTCAGGCTTGTATCAAAGCATGCGCGATACCGGATGGGCGAACTATCGGCATCAATGCCGCGAAAGTTCTCGGTCAGGATCGGTTCAGGTTCATTTGTAGACAACGAAACCAGCTCGACGCCGTGCTGGGGGGCCAAAACTTCGTGGTAAAAACCGAAAACCTGCAAATAATAGATCGCGATGCCCGCGATAGCTGCAATAACCAAAATGACAATTCCTACAAGTTTACCGCTCATGCCGCGTCTTCCTTCCAACCGCCCGCGCGGGTTTCAACGAAGGCGTCGGCACAGGCCTTGGCGAGTGTTCGCACCCGTCCGATATACGCCTGACGTTCGGTAACCGAGATGACGCCGCGTGCATCAAGCAGGTTGAAGATATGGCTGGCCTTTATACACTGGTCGTAAGCCGGGTGTGCCATGATGATGCGTTTGCCGGTCTTGGGGTCATGCGCATCCTGAGACAGGATGGATTTGCATTCATTTTCGGCTTCGACGAAATGATCCAGCAGCACATCAGTGTTGGCCACATCGAAATTCCACCGGGCATATTCTTCTTCGGTTTGCTTGAATACATCGCCATAGCTCAGCGCGATAGGCGCGTCGGGATCATTGAACGGCATATCCATCACGTGATCGACACCCAGCACATACATCGCAAGCCGTTCCAACCCATAGGTCAGTTCGCCCGAAACCGGGTGGCAGTCGTGACCGCCGACTTGCTGGAAATAGGTGAACTGGCTGACCTCCATGCCGTCGCACCACACTTCCCAGCCCAGTCCCCAGGCCCCCAGGGTCGGGCTTTCCCAGTCGTCTTCGACAAAGCGGATGTCATGCAAAGCCATGTCGATGCCGATGGCTTCCAGCGACCCAAGGTACAGGTCTTGCAAATTCGGAGGGCTGGGCTTTATCAGCACCTGATACTGATAGTAATGCTGTAGCCGATTGGGATTTTCGCCATACCGCCCGTCGGTCGGACGCCGCGATGGCTGCACATAGGCCGCCGCCCAGGGGTTCGTGCCAAGTGCCCGCAATGTCGTTGCCGGGTGGAAGGTCCCTGCCCCAACTTCCATGTCATAGGGTTGCAAGATCGCACAGCCCTGACGCGCCCAATATGATTGGAGGGCGAGGATGATTTCCTGAAAGGAACGGGGGCGCTGAACCGGATCGGACATGAGTAATTGCCTTTGCTGCTGCGGGTCTTTCCTACGGCGCTGCCGCCGGAGGGTCAATTGGCAGCTTTGTGATGAATTGCCGCGTGTCAGGCATGGCATTTAATCTCTTTTCCTGCTTATCTGCTGCAACTCTAATCCCTTGAAAGCACCTATTCCTATGACGCGACTGTTTTTGGCATTGTTTGCCGCCCTTTTCCTTCTTCCTGCCATCGTTGGCGCCCAGTCTGCCGACGAAGTGGTCTGGATCCAGATCGAAGCGCAACCAAACCTGTCGAGCGCAACCGAAAGGGCCCGCGCCTATAGTGACAGCTTGGAGGATGTGAACGGATTCGCGTTAGGGGGCGGATGGTACGGAATCGCCGTCGGGCCATATTTGCGCCGCGACGCAGAGCTGTTGCTGCGAAGCTACCGGCGCGAAGGTCTGGTGCCGCGCGACAGTTTCATTCAGGTGTCGCAAAAGTTTCGTCAGCAGTTCTGGCCAGTGGGCGCAAATGTACTGAACATTCCGACCATCGAACCAATTGATCCGAACGCCGACACACAGACACAGGCCGACACGTCTATCACCCAAACCGCTTTGCCACCCGCAGACCAGGCCGCCGATTCAGAAGCCGCGACAGTACCCCAAGCGCCGGTTCTTCCCGCTGCCCCTGTCGATGAAACCCTGGACGAGGCACGTCGCAGCGAAAGAGACCTGGACCGCGGACAGCGCGAACAGCTTCAGATTGCGTTGGAGTGGGCTGGGTTTTACAACGGTGCAATTGACGGTGCCTTCGGCCGCGGAACACGCGGATCAATGGCGCAGTGGCAAGAGGCAAACGGTTACGAAGTAACAGGCGTCTTGACCACTTTGCAGCGGGCGGCGCTGCTAGGGGAATACAATGCCGTTCTCGAAGGTATCGGGCTGAAACCTGTACGGGATACGCAGGCCGGTATCGAAATGATCTTGCCAACGGCGATGGTGGGTTTTGACAAGTACGAACCACCTTTCGCCCATTACAACAGCATCGGTGACAGTCAGGCACGGGTTTTGCTCATCAGCCAATCAGGCGACAAAGACACGCTATATGGCCTGTATGACATCATGCAGACGCTGGAGATCGTGCCCGAACAAGGCCCGCGCGAACGCAAGTCCGACAGCTTTGAGCTGATCGGCGAAAACGGCCGTATCATCAGCCAGACCCAAGTCTCCTTGCAAAATGGCGAGATCAAAGGCTTTACGCTCATCTGGCCAGCAGGTGACGAAGACAGGCGCCGCCGGGTCATCACCGAGATGACGCAAAGCTTTACCCGGCTGCCTGGCGTTCTGAATTCCACCGCTGGCGGTGGTGATGATCAAGCGGTGGATCTGGTGTCGGGCCTGCAAGTTCGGTTGCCGAAAATCGCACGGTCAGGTTTTTTCATCGACGCGCGGGGGACGGTCGCGACGACATCTCAAGCGGTTCAGAATTGCAGCCGCCTCACTTTGGATGACGACACCGAATTGGATGTGGTTATCGACGACGCAAACAGCGGCGTTTCGCTGCTTAAGCCGCGTACGCCGCTTGCGCCGATCAAGGTGGCCACGTTCAACACCGTGCCGCCCCGGCTGCAATCGGAGATTGCCGTTGCGGGTTTCCCTTACGAAGGCGTTCTGGGCTCCGCGACCATCACTTTCGGCTCGCTAGAGGATGTGCGCGGCCTGAACGGTGAGGAAAACATAGCGCGGCTCTCTGTTGCTTCGCAAAAAGGCGACGCGGGAGGGCCGGTGTTTGATGCCAAGGGCCAGGTGTTGGGGATGCTGCTCCCCCGCCGCGATGACGCGCAGCAACTGCCCGAAGAAGTGAAGTTCGCGGCCGAAGCAAAGCTGATCGCGGATATCGCCCAAAAAGCCGGCATCACCGTGACAACAGTAACCGAGGCCGGGTCGGCATCGATCAAGCCACAGGACCTTCGTGAAAACGCCAAGGACATGACCGTACTGGTCAGCTGCTGGGAATAAGAAACCCGTTTTGGGACCGATGCCTGCCTAAAGCGTCGGTCCCCCCTGCCATTCCACGGAACCTAGCGGGCAGTTTGCGGTGTCAGATAAATCAGGGTTGGCCGGTCGGCGTTGAATGCTTCGGCCAGCACGTCGGGAAGGTCGGCAAGACGATCAGGGGCCGTGGCCAACGCGCCGAATGCTTCGGCCAATCTGCAAAAATCGGGATTATGGGCAACCACGGCATTAGGGGCAATCTGTGCGCGGGTCATGCTGTCTTCGATTTCGCCAAGCTTGCCATTGTCCCACAGGATAATCGGCAGCGGCAGACCCAGTTCCACTGCAACGCCCAGTTCTTGAAGAGTGTAGTGAAACCCGTAGTCTCCGATAATGGCCACAGTCGGCAACCCAGGCCTGCCGATGGCACCGCCGATTGCCGCAGGTGTGGCATACCCCAACGTTCCGAAACCGTAAGGATGATGCCAGTGGCCGGGACGGTCCATGTCCCACACCTCTTTTGCGGCGTAGGCGAATTGGGTCATGTCCGAATAGATCATCGTATCCTTGGGCAAAGCCGCTTGAACCGCATCGATGACCGCCAACATCCCCGGACGCTCCGCGTCGACCTCGGCGCGCCAGCGCGTACGCCACGTTGTCGTTTGCTGTGCGGACCACTGCGTCTCCAACGCTTCCGGAATGGCTTGGTCTAGTGCGTCCATAACGCTTGCTGCGTCTGCCAGAATGCAGGCTTGCGCCGCTTCTTGGTCCGCCAGCACCACGGGGTCGATGTCGACGCGTACCATTGCGGCGCTATGACCGAGTTCGCTGCGCCAGAGGTCGACCTCGGCAAGTTCGGTGCCGATCGCGATCACAAGGTCGGCTCGCGCTATCACCTCGACGCTTGACGGCCGCGCCAGGCAAGACCCGAAATGCAGGGGCGCATCGCCGGCGACGATGCCACGCCCGGCATATGTGGTCATGCTGGCAGCCCGCCACCGGGCCATCAACGCCGTCGCGTTCTCCGTGTGCGCCGCGCCCCCGCCAAAGATGAACAATGGCCGCTTGGCTGCGCGCAACTGTGCCGAAAGCAGCACGATATCCTCAGCTCTGGCGATGGGCCGTTTTGCCGTAACCGACAACGGCCTGGCCGCCACCGCACCGGCTTCCAGCACGGCGATCGGAATCGATAGATGCTTGGAACGCGCGCGGCGGGTGGCGAATTCTGTCAGGGCGCGGTCAATCAGCCCATACGCCGCCTGCGGTGTCTGCGCGACCTCGGACCAATCGCACACGGTCTCGGCGGCGGCGCGTTGGTCTTTCATCTGGTGAAGCTGCCCTTTGCGCAAAGCGGTTTCATCAAGGCACGAAGACAGCACCAGCAAGGGAACGGAATCGCTATAGGCCTGCCCCATCGGCGTCATGGTGTTGCACAAGCCCGGCCCGGTGATGACATAGGCCACCCCGGGTTTTCCGGTCGCCCGCGCATAACCATCCGCCATAAATCCCGCGCCCTGTTCGTGTCGCGCCAGTACATGGGTCAGACCGGCTTCTTCGATGCCCCGGTACATCTCTTGGTTGTGAACCCCGGGAATGCCGAATATCACCTCGACACCGCGCGATTTCAGCATGTGCGATATCTGGGCACCCAACGGGCGGGTTTGCGTGTCACTCATCATGCTCTCCAGAACTTAAAGGTAAGAATGACGTAAACCGCCATCAATTCCAACCGGCCGATCAACATCGCTGCGGTCAATATCCACTTGGCGGTGTCGTTCAACGTACTGAAATTCCCGGCTGGGCCGATAATTTCACCCAAGCCGGGTCCGATATTGCCCAAAGCCGCCCCTGCGCCGGAAACTGAGGTGACAAAATCCAGCCCGGTCATGCTGAGCGCCACAGCAACCAGCCCCAGGGTCAGCGTAAAAAACATGAAGAACGACATGACCGAAATCATGACATCGCCGCTGATGGCGCGCCCATCGTAGCGCGGGGTGAATATACCGTTGGGTGACCGGATCCGCCGCAACTGCGCACGAATCGAGGCAAACAGGAGCTGGTAGCGAAAGATCTTTATTGAGCACGCCGTCGACCCCGCACACCCGCCGATCAACCCGGTAAAGAAGAACAACGCCACGGGAAACGGCCCCCACGCCATATAGTCAACCGATGCAAATCCGGTACCCGAGATGATAGAGGTAATGTTGAACAGCGCTTCGCGCAGCGACTGTTCCCAATGCTGTGGAAACACCGTGCGAATTGAGAAGAATACAATCAACACCAGGACGGTGATGGTCAACAGAAAGCCGCGCACCTGCGGGTCCCTGTGCAGTGCCAGCGCATTGCCGTTAAGCAATTGAACATAGCGCACAAAAGGCAGTGCCGCGAGCACCATGAAGATCGATGCGGCATATTCGGCATTACCCGAGAATGTGCCGAATGACGCATCGTAATTTGAAAACCCCCCGGTCGAGACCGTCGTCAGCGCATGGACGGTCGCGTCGAAGACATTCATCCCCAATGCAAGGTATGTCAGTGCACAGGCAAAGGTCAGCCAAACGTAAATGACCGATATCTGACTGGCGATCTGCCCCGCCCGAGGCAAGATCTTTCCAAATGTATCAAAGGCTTCGGATTTGAAGATCTGCATCCCGCCTACGCGCAATTCGGGCAGAAACACCATTGCCACGACGATGATGCCGATCCCGCCGAGCCATTGCAGAATGCCGCGCCATAGCAATAACCCCTTGGGAAGATCATCAAGGCCCGTAAACACGGTAGAGCCTGTCGTGGTCATCCCCGACATGGCCTCGAACACCGCATCGACGAACCGCGCTTCGGTCGCCCCCAGCATGAAGGGCAAGGCACCGAACAATGGCAGCATGAGCCAGACGCCCGAGGTCAGCAAAAACGTCTGCTGAATGGTAAGCCCCTGCCTGACGCCATTGGCACAGGACAAGGCAATCATACTGCCACCCAGCATCGTTATCAGTCCCGATTCAACAAAAACCGGCCAGTGACCGCGACCTTCCGCGATGTCCACCAACATCGGCACAATCATCGCGATGCCAAGCACCGCAACCAACAGGCCGATCACATATCCAACGGGTCGCATATCCAACATCTGCGCAGCGTTGGCGTGACGGTGCGCCAGTGTCAAGGATCAGCCAACGTGAACCAGCGTATTGAACAGCTTGGGGTCGATACTTTGCGCGGCAAAAGTCGTGCCTTGGGTCAGAATGCTGATCGCATCATGGCTGTGCAGGCTTTCCTGATGGCTGGCGATGACCCTGAAATCACCGATACGTGGATCAGCTTGCAACTGTTCGCAGAACAAACGGGCGGCGTCCTCGACGAATATCGGATTGGCTGCATTTAACTCCGCAAAAGCCTGCTCGTCCTCACGTTTGACCATGACCTGCGTTTCAGTAGGGACCGCCCGGCGCGCGGCTTCTATCAGGTCTTCGAACCACAACACACCTTCGTCGAAATTCACATCCACTGAAATCCGCGCGACCGAACGTTGGGAATGGGGCGTGGCCAACTGCCCCCGTGTCGCGCGCGCATGCTCTGACAACTCCAACGAGCATGGGCAAGTGGACGAATAGACGTAATCCAGATGCATGATCTTCTTGCGCGCGCCCCCGGTTTCGACCAGTTCAAGCGCAATGTCATAATACTGATAGCCTGACAGTCCCGACCGCAGGCTCTGGATTTTCATCGGAAAGGAAAACCGCATCTGGATACGTGCACCACAGCTTTCCAGATCGGTTTTGTAGTCGTCCAGCGCCGCTTCCATGACCTCGAAACTGAAGGTTTCTTCGGCATATTCATAGAAACTGCGCATAATGCGCGACATGTTGATACCTTTTTTGTCGGCTTCAAGGCTGACCGACCCGGTAACCGAGGTTTCAAGCGTCAAATCTCCGCCATCACGGGTATGAAACCGCACCGGCAAGCGAAAGTTCGAGATACCCACATGCTGGATTTGTTGCTTGGCCCCCCGGATCAGGCTGGAGGGACCATTTTGCAAATCGGGTAGGGTCGCTTTGTAGTTATCACCCACGGCAAAGCCATCAGGGTATACCCTGCTAAAGCTCGGATACCCTTCGGCGTTCTGCAAAAGCCGTGCCAGCGCCGGGTCCAGCGCATCGACCTCTCCTGCACTGGCCTTTGCGGCCCACGCCTTGAGCGTATCAAGCGCGGCAACAGCAGCGTCCCGATCAGGAGTAACGTTCAAAGGTGCAATAACGTTCATGGCAGGCCCCTAGCAATCTGCCCCGAATATAAGGGCTTTTCGCGGGTTTTACCAACCATCAGTTCAAAAAACCGTGGCGTGCCCCAGTAAACCCTCAGGAATTCAGCCCGCCATATCCAACGCTTGCCGAAGGTCCGCGATGATATCGCTTACATCTTCGAGACCGACAGAGAGCCGGACAAGCCCCTCCGAGATGCCCAGGACATCCTTTTGTTCTTGCGGCAACCGTTGATGCGTCGTGGTCGCAGGATGGGTCGCTATCGACTTTGCATCGGCGAAGTTGTTGGAAATGGTGATGATTTCCAACGCGTTCAGAAACTTGAAACACGCAGCTTTGCCGCCTTTGACCTCAAGCGCCAGTACTGTACCGGCTGATGTGCTGTGCGACATCGCAAGTTCGTGCTGTGGATGACCGGGATGGGAAGGATACCGCACAGCGCTCAACTTGGGATGGTCGCTCAGTGCGTGTGCGATTTCCAGCGCCGCGTCCGATTGTGCCCGCACACGCAAGTCGATGGTCTCAAGCGCTTTTAGGTGGGTCCAGGCAGTGAACGGGTTCATCGCGCCGCCTGTGTGTTTCATATAGGTTTCGATCGGACCTCGAACCAACTCCTTGGATCCGCAGATCGCGCCACCCAACAGCCGCCCCTGCCCGTCCACGTGTTTCGTTGTCGATATGATGGCAATATCAGCTCCGCATTTTTGGGCATAGGAATACACCGGCGTCGCCATCGCATCATCCACGACCACCAGTGCTCCGACCGCATGTGCGGCTTTGACAACATGGCACATGTCGACGACTTCCAGCGTCGGGTTGGAAATACTCTCGAAAAACACCAACCGGGTGTCGGAACGCAGCGCAGCGTCCCAGGCCGCGTTATCGGTTCCGTCGACCAAGGTGATCTCGACACCGAACCGGGCCAGGATATCTTCGAGCACATACAGGCACGACCCAAACAAGGCCCGTGCCGCGACGACGTGATCCCCGGCTTTCAGCAGCGCAGTCAGGGCACCGCTTACGGCCGCCATCCCCGATGTGCAGGCAAAGCAATCCTCATAGCCCAGCAAGGCGGAAATGCGGTCTTCGAACATGCGCACGGTCGGGTTGCCATATCGGGCATAGATGAATTCGTCGTCGCCCAGCGACTGGAACCGTGCTTCCGCCTGTTCAGCACTTTCATAAACGAAGCCCTGCGTCAGAAAAACGGCTTCGGAAACTTCGTTGTATTGGCTGCGCCGGGTCCCGCTATGTACCGCCTTGGTACGTGGCTTCCATTGGCTGTTCATCCTCATATCCTTCCTGGCCTGCTATCCAGGCCGGCATAAAAAAACCCCTGACGCGGCCAAGCGAAAGGGGGCTTTCATCCTGACCTTTTAGCGGTATTCGACAGGTCACCCCGCCCGTGGCCCGCAATCCGGTAACAAATCACCACGCGCTATCTGCTACGCCTCGTTCAACCGATCGTCAACAGCGGGCCGCGCACCAGCGCTGGATATCTTCCGTCAACTCTGTTTCAGAACGCTTTTTCTTGCAGCCCGGTGCAAAACCCGCCTCTATGAAACCGAACAAAACCCAAAGGACCCTGCATGGCCGCGCCCAACCCTATTGATCTCTACTACTGGCCCACCCCCAACGGCTGGAAAGTCTCCATCGCCCTCGAGGAAATGGGCCTGCCTTACCGGACCCGCCTGATCGACATCGGCGCGGGGGACCAGTTCGCTCCGGAATTTCTCAAGATTTCCCCCAATAACCGCATGCCGGCGATCATTGACCCTGAGGGTCCCGACAATGCGCCAATCTCGATTTTCGAATCCGGTGCCATATTGCAGTATCTTGCGCGCAAAACCGGTCGGTTCTACGGCGCGACCGAACGTGACCGGATCGCGATTGACCAGTGGTTGATGTGGCAGATGGGCGGACTGGGGCCAATGGCGGGCCAGGCGCATCACTTCCTGAAATATGCCCCCCAGATGGACCCGCCCAACGATCTGCCCTATGCCAAGGATCGCTACCGTGCCGAAACCGCCAGATTGTACGGCGTGCTGGATCGTCAACTGGCACTGAATGAATATGTCGCAGGTGCCTCGGTATCCATCGCCGACTTTTCGATCTGGGGGTGGGCGTCGCTTTGGGAAGGACAGCAACAGACCCTTGACGACAAGCCCCATATGGCCCGCTGGCTCGATGTCATGACCGCCCGCCCCGGGGTTCAGGCCGGGCGTGCCCTACATGCTGACAAGCGCGGCGACATTTCAAAGCAGAAAGAAACGCACGACACCTTGTTCAAACGCTAGGCATATTTTCCAAATGGAGCAATATCCCGGGGGGGCCGGCACGCAAGTGCCGGCGGGGGCTGGCCCCCGGGGCGTCAACGTACATCGGCATCGACCTCGTCCTTGTCCAGGCTGTAGGTCTGAAACAGCTTACCCTGGCTCATGAAGAACGCAAACACGACCGCCGTCAGACCAAAGGTCTTGAAGTAAACCCAGGTCTCCGTACTCGCGAACCGCCAGATCAGTTCATTCGCCACGGCCAGACCGAAAAAGCAAAACATCAGCCGCTTGGTCAGGATCATCCACCCTTCCTCTTTCAGCGGCATCATCTCTTCCATGACATATTTCAGATAGGATTGACCGCGCACAAGGCCGATGGCCAAAAGCGTACCGAACAGCAGGTATATCGCAGTTGGCTTCATCTTGAAAAAACGTTCGTCGTTAAGCCAAACGGACAGCCCACCAAAAACAGTTACCAGAAGGACCGTAGCCACCTGCATCCGGCTGATTTTTCCCGTCAGGGCCCACAGCACACCGGTAGACGCGATCAACAACGGGACAAACGCAGCGGTCACCACGATGAACCCATTGTATTGCGTGCCCCAAATCGTGAAAACATCATCCTTGAACCGAAGGTATGCGATGAAGAATATCACAACCGGCCCGTATTCCAGCGCCGACTTCAGGATAGGATTGATCTTGCGTGTCGTGCTCATCTTCATCTCCTGTTAGCCACCCATTTCGACGATTACAGCGCCGGCAGCAATCAAAGTCATCAGGGCAATGCGACGCGGCCCCACCGTTTCCTTCAGCACCAGCCAACCGATAAGCGCCGCAAATACGGTCGAGGTTTCGCGTAACACCGCGGCTTCCCCCACCTTGTCAAGCCGCGTGGCCAGCATGATCGAACCAAAGCTGAAAAACGCCACAATCCCGCCGACCACCCCGCGTGCCATCAAAGGGCCCAACGCCGGTCGATGGGCCATCAGTGCCCAGCGCCGCGCGGCAATAAACGGCATCACCAGCCCGTCAATCATGAAAAACCAGGCAAGAAAGGTGAACGGATCACCTGTCGCACGAATACCATATGCATCGAAGGTCGTGTACAGCGCCACGAAAAGGCCGGTTAAAAATGCCAGTCCAAGCGCCGCATTCAGGGTATCGCGTTCCGAAACCAGATACACCATGTTGTACAAGGCCAGCCCGAAGATACCCGCGATCAACACGCCGACACCCAGCCATTGGATCCCGGTAAAGCTTTCGCCAAAGATCAGATACGCGCCGATCACCGTGAACAATGGGCCGGTACCGCGCACGACAGGATAGACAACCGTATAGGCCCCTTTGGTATACGCCCACGCCTGCAACAGCTTGTAGACGATATGGATCGCCCAGGCCCCTGCAAAGATCACCCACATGTGCGGCTCAGGCCACGGCACGACAAACAGCGCAAACGGTGCCGCCATCGCGAAATACGAGAAATCGATCGCCCCTCGGGTCAACCACGGGTCATGGCGGCCCTTTTGCAACGCACCGAATACGGCATGCAGAAACGCCGCCGCCAACGCCAACCACAATGCAGCTTGATGTCCGGCAGCCGTCCCTTCGACCTGCAAAATCCAGTCGTTCACCGGGCGGTCCCTCTAACGCGGATCACCGTGGGTCAAGTCCCATAAGCGCATCGGCAAAGTCCTGTGGATCAAAGGGCTGCAGGTCGTCAATCTGCTCTCCCACGCCGATGGCATGAATGGGCAGACCAAACTTATCCGCCAATGCCACAAGGACACCCCCTTTGGCCGTTCCGTCAAGCTTGGTCATGACCAGACCCGATACCTGGGATATCTCTTGAAACACCTTGACCTGACTCAACGCGTTCTGGCCGGTCGTCGCATCCAGCACCAAAAGTGTGTTGTGGGGCGCGTCGGGGTCTTTCTTGCGAATAACCCGAACGATTTTTGCCAACTCCTCCATCAGATCACCGCGATTTTGCAGCCGTCCGGCGGTGTCGATCAACAGCAGATCCGCACCGTCCCGTTCGGCCTTGCCCATTGCTTCGAACGCCAGGCTCGCGGGATCGGACCCCTGCGATGCAGTCATCACGGGTACGCCCGCGCGATCCCCCCAAACCTGAAGCTGTTCCACGGCTGCCGCGCGAAACGTATCACCAGCAGCAATCACCACGTTTTTACCTGCGGCTTTGAACTGGCTGGCAAGCTTGCCGATGGTCGTCGTTTTCCCTGATCCATTGACACCTACAACCAGCACTACCTGAGGCTTCTTGGCATATAGCGGCAGTGGCTTTGCGATCGGCTCCATGATGCGTGCCACCTCGGTCGCCATCAAGCGTTTGATCTCATCTACCGACAACCGCTTTCCAAATCGACCTTCGGCCATGTTGGCCGTAACCCGCAAGGCGGTATCCACGCCCATGTCGGTTGAGATCAACAGTTCTTCCAATTGCTCCAGCATCTCATCATCTAGAACCCGCCGCACTACCGGAGCAGAGACCTTGCGTCCCATGAGGCGATCCACAAGACCCGCTTTTGCCGAAGGCGCAACCGCTGCCTCGTT
>Ga0209634_1001524_pt1 | contig 16782 bp, 26 predicted proteins | sample LinPmetageLP40_FD_184043 | JGI IMG/M metagenome (GOLD analysis project Ga0209634, IMG submission 184043) | Marine viral communities from the Pacific Ocean - LP-40 (SPAdes) (version 2) | ecosystem: Environmental > Aquatic > Marine > Oceanic | place: Pacific Ocean | collected 2010-08-26
ACTTTTTCTTGTATGCTGCAATGGGCGACATGGAAACTGATAACCTTTCATTAGGTTTAGGTAAAATGTTTACTATACACAAAAGTGTTTTTGTAGAGCCAAAGGTTGTTTATCACACGGGTGAAAAGACAACAAACATGATGTTAGGATTCGGATTGAAATTTTAATAGCATAAAACAAAAGTATAAGGAAACTGGGTCATAAGATTCAGTTTCCTTTAATTAAAAAAAACAAAAATTATGAAAGATATATTTTCAAAAATAGGTGACTTCTTAGGAGGTCTTACAATGATTTTGTTATCATTTGTTTCTTTAAGTATCTTAGCTGAAGTTATTTTCGGCGTAGGTGTATTTGGAACATCTGTTGTAGCAAATGTTATGGAGATAGTAAAAGTATTAGGAGACGGTGGTTTTATCGGCTTAGTTGCTTTATTAATCCTATGGTCAGTATTTGATAAAAAATAATACTTAACTAATTAAAGAAAGAACCGATTATGTAATGTAATCGGTTTTTTTGTCTTAAACTTTCTTAAATTTTTGCATATAAAAATAAACAGATTATGGCAACAGCAGAGTCTTTAGCAACTACTGAAACAATAAATGGTAAAAGATACTATAATATTGGAGAAGGTAAAAAATACCCTTCGGTAACCACCATCCTTGGGGCAATGACTGATAAATCAGGAATTGATAAATGGAGAAAAAGAATAGGTGAAGAAAAGGCTGATGCTATATCTAAGTTTTCTGCAAATCGTGGAACTGTAATGCATCAATTTTGCGAATACTTTTTAGGATCTGAAAAAGAAACGGTTAGAGAAAGACTGATAGATGCTCAAACACTCATAGGTCCTTTTGTAGAAGATAATGGTTTTACAGAAGAAGAAACTAATATAGGAAGAAAACTTTTCTTTAATTTTTATAATGGTAAATGTTTTGAACGCATTGCTAGTGTAGTGTCTATAGAAGATACCCTATTCTCACCTCTAATGGGAGGGTATGCTGGTAGAGTAGATATTATATATGAAAATGAAAAAGGGCATCTAGTGATCTTAGATTTTAAATCATCTAAAAAACCAAAAAAGGAGGATTGGATAGAAAATTATAAAATGCAAATTGCTGCTTATTCATTAGCATACTGGGAAATGAATAAAAGAAAACCACAGGGTGGTGAAATATGGATAAGTAATGAAGCTGACGGTTTTCCGCAAGTATTTGAAATGACATTTAATGATATAACTAAATATGGTAAAAAGTTTTTAAACCTAGTAAAGGAATTTCATACTAAGTTCCCTCTTTAATTGAATATATAAAAAAAATCAAATTCAATGTTTATAAGAAATTATAAAGATTTTCTTTTAGAAGTTAGAGATAAAAAGTATAAGGCTGCCGGTGATAAGGCTGAAAAAGATCATAAAAATGGTGATCATAAAGGTATAGACTCCGAATTGGAAAAAGAAATAAACGATGAACTTGAACAAGTTGCCGAAGACTGCCCCAGGTGTGGAGAGCATATCGAGTCTTGTGAATGTGCCGAGGAAGACCCTTGGTCAACGCAAAATTACCATAGAGCTCCTAAAGGATCTGAGTATAAAGCAAAACCAAAACAACAATTTAAAAAATAAAACAATGAATAACTTTAACATTTTTCTTTCAAAACATGGTGTTAAGATAATAATAGTCTTATTACTATTATCTTATTTTAAGTCATGCAGTATTGATTCTGAAGTAGAATTAATTAAAAAAGAACAGCGAATAATGAATTCTGAGATTGATACCTTATCATCTCAAATAGTAAATGAGGAGGAAATGATATATCTTATCAAAACAGTTCCTGCTTGGAAAACTCTAAGAATTGAAGAAATTTCTGATAAAGAAAGAATTTCTATTAATGCCTTAGAAGAAAAAGAAGACTAAATGTGGCTAATACACCTATAATACCAGGAGTACCTACACCTATCAGTGGAGATCCTAAATGTGCATTAACATTATGCGGTAAAATTATTGCTCAGGTTGATTGTATTATTATAATAATGCAAGGAACTAATGGCTGTATAGATTTACAATTTTTTGGAAAAGATAATAAACCCTTAGATTTAACAAGGTTTACCGAAATCCAAATAATGTTATATAATGAATTTGATTGTACAATAGCAAATTTCTGGTGGCCATCAATTCCTACTGGTTGTAAAGGTTTATTAATGACTATTTTACAATATACAGATGCTAAAGGTGTAATTCATAATAAAGGAAAATTAAGAATCTGTTTAGATCCTGCATGTACTAAAACTAGTCCTACTGGAATATTTGCAGAAATCTTATTAACAGAATTAACAACAGCAGGTACGGCAGAAACTTCAGGTATACCTTGTTTACAGGTTGCTAAAATTATTCCATCTAGAATATATGAGAATGGCTGTGATGATGGTTGTAGTTAAAAAATATTAAATATGGAAAAAAATAGATTAGTACATTTAAGTATCATAGGGATATTTGTTAGTTTATACTTTTTAGTAGCTACAATATCAATGATAAATTCAGTTGCCTTTTTTGATTTATCACATAGTGGTTTAATGAATTGGGCTTTAGCTATTGGGTTTGAGTTAGGTGCGGCAGCATCTCTTGCTGCAATTGTAATATTAGATAAAACTAATAAAACAATGGTATGGGGATTATTCTTGCTACTAACATCTTTTCAAATGATGGCAAATTCATTTCATGCTTTTATTAATTTAGAAAATTATATGGGATGGATTGAATTATTTGGTTTAGAAGAAGCTGAACCAATTTATCAAAAAAGAGTATTATCAATAGTGAGTGGAGCTATACTTCCATTAGTAGCATTAGGTTTTATTAAATCATTAGTTGATTACATTAGACCAGAACAATCAAAAACTGTAAATAAACCAACTGCATATGTCAGTAATGAAATTCCAGAAGAAGCAGTTAAATGGAAAGGCGCATTTGATATTGAAACACCACTAGCTGGATCAGCAGAACCAGTTATAGAAAAAGAAATAATCCCGGCTGTTAGCGAGAAATTACCGGAAGAAGATTTATATTCTCGCGATGCCAAAGAGGCAATAATCCCAGTAGAAATTGGAGAAGTACACATAGCACCTGAGACGATTAAAATCGATAATGCGGTTGCTGATGTTGTAGAAAAGCCAATTCCTATGGAGCATATTACACCAGTTGGTGATCCTATTGTGACACCAACACCAGAAATACCAAATTCTATTAAACAACCTAAACCACCTTTAACAGGAAGGCCGTTTATTAGAAATGAGGTAAAACCATAATCCTTTGAGATTATATTTTGGAGGATTTTAAAAATAAAAATTCAATATGCCCGCACGAACTTATGATGACGAAGTCTTTCGCGAAAAGAGAAAAGTCAAAAATCCAATTACATTTAAACTAAAACTTAACGAGGAACAAAAATTAGCTAAAGAAGTTATATTATTAAATACAATAACTTTATTAGCTGGTAAAGCAGGTAGTGGTAAAACATTGTTAGCATGTCAAGTTGCCTTAGATGGTTTATTTAGAAGACACTATGAAAAGGTTATAATAACTAGACCAACAGTATCTAAAGAAGAGATAGGATTTTTACCAGGTGATTTACATGCTAAAATGGATCCTTGGGTGCAACCAATTTATCAAAATATGTATAGCTTATATGGAAAAGATAAAGTTCAACCTTTTATTGAAAGTGGACAAATAGAAATTGTACCAGTTTCATTTATGAGAGGAAGAACATTTGTTGATAGCTGTGTTATAGTAGATGAAGCACAAAATGTAACAAATGATCAAATGGAAATGATTGTAACCAGAGTTGGTTTAAGATCTAAGATGATTATTTGTGGTGATGATGGGCAGGTAGATTTGAAAGGTAGAGGTGAATCAGGGTTTAGATTCTTATATAACCAAGCATTTAAGATTAAAAAATTGTCTTCTCTTACTCTTTTTCAAAATCACAGAGATCCTATAGTTGATGATTTATTAGAAATTTATGAAGAAGAAAACTATAAAAGATCAGGTAAGAAAAATAAATATATTAAATAATAACATTATGATACCAGAAAAAGGAAAAGTATTAGTAGATTTTCATGCCGACTGGTGTGGGCCTTGTAAAGCAATGAAGCCAACATTAAATCAATTTAAAGAAGCTTCTAAAGTTCCTTTACTGGAAGTTAATGTAGATACTGATAATAAAATTGCAGCAAAGTATGGGGTACGCAGTATCCCATGCTTTATTGTTATTGAGGATGGTGTACAAATACACAGGAGGATTGGTATGCAAACTTTAGACCAATTAAAAAAATTAGTAGAATAAAATTATGAATTGTTATACAAGAGAACAGATAGAAGATACAATGAAAAGTAAAGGTTATAAGTACTTTACTGGTAGTGGAAAAGATTATGATGTAAATATTATTGGAGTAAGAAATTCAGATACAAAAAATAAAGTTACGAATGCTTTTGATGACTGTATGACTTTATCATATAAAGTAGATGGTGATTGGAAATTTCATTGTTTTAAATGTACTACAGATCCAGGTACTCACTGGGTAGAAAACGTAATGAATGATAAAGGTGTTGCTATTCTTAAACCAGGCCAATATCGAGGATCACACAAATTAAGATTACATGCAGGAAAGTATTTAGCATTAGGGCAAAAGAAACCTTTAACTGTTTATAGAGATAATGATCGTGATGATAATTATGATTTAAATGAATCTAAAACAGACACTGGATTATTTGGCATTAATATACATAGAGCAACAAGTAGATCAGGTAAAGGTTCTACACAAGTGGATAAATGGTCTGCAGGTTGTCAAGTTATAGCTCACAATGATGATTGGCATGAATTTTTAGATATATGCCAAATAGCTAGAGAAATATGGGGAAACTCATTTACGTATACTTTATTAGAATCTAAAGATATATGCTAAAATAAAATAAACGGAAATTATGTGGAAAATATTTAAAGATAACAATGATTGGAATGAAAAAGCCATAGTAGGTTTTATTGCATTTATTGTTATGTGTATAATAATGATAGCAGATTTAGTAACAGGTTGGTTTGGACAAGATCTAGTTATTAATGAATTCATATATGATTCTTTCACATTAGTTGTATTAGGATGTTTTGGTATAGCAGGATTAGAAAAGTTTGCTGGTAATAAAAAAGACAAATAAAATGGACAAATATATTTATAGAGGTAAATTAGATAGAGTAGTTGATGGTGATACGATTGATGCTATGATAGATGTAGGATTTGACATCTGGGTTTTTAAAAGAATTAGGTTTGTTGGAATGGACGCATGGGAAAGTAGAACTAGAGATCTAGAAGTAAAGAAAAAAGGCCTAGCGGCTAAAGAGAGATTAAAGGTCTTATTAAATGAAGTCAGTAGTAAACCTGGTATGTTCAGAATAAAGTCTCAGGGTGTAGGTAAATATGGTAGAGTATTAGGTCAGATTTTTATAATGGATGCAGAAGGCAAGCAGTGGGATGTTAACCAAACATTAATTACCGAAGGTCATGGTTATGAATACTTTGGAGGAAAGAAACGGACATCTTGACATAAAGAAAATGAAATATCGGACAATGTGACAAGAAATTCACTATTGCACGGTTTTTTCAGTATAGTATATTAAATAGGGAAACTAATTCTTATTTTAATAAAAAACTATATAATATGTACACATTTTTAAATGGCTTTAAGCCAATAACACAAGCAAGAAAAATTAATGATAATATTGATTCATTATTAAAAGATCCTTTTTGGGATGAATTTGAAAACTTTTATACAAAACCATCAAAAGGGTGGCATTGCGTAAAGGAGGATAAAAACTGGATTTTAGAAATTGCTATCCCAGGATTAACTAAAGAAGATTTAAAAGTAAAAATGATTAAAGGAGAATTAAGCATTGCTTCTACTAATGAAGATAACGTTTGGTTAGGATCCTTTGATAAAAGATTCACTTTACCACAAGACGTAAATACTAAAAAAATTAAGGCAAAGGTTGAAAACGGTGTTTTAACTCTAACATTATCTATCAAAGAAGATAGTGAAAATTTTATAGATATAAATTAAAACAAACTATTAAGTTATGTATATAAATATTAAATATATTTAAAAATTAACGTTAACATGAACAAAGAAGAAAACACTCAAGAAAATCCAGAACAAGTAAATCCAACAGGAGAGCTTAACGGTCAGCAAGCATTAAATGTTTTAATTCAAGCTGTTAGAATTGCACAAGGTAAGGGTGCTTATACAATCGAAGATGCTGAATTAATTTCAAGAGCAATTAAAGTATTTGTTCCACCAACTCCAGCAGGAGAAGAAGGAACTGAAGCAGATCCAATTGTAAATGAAGATGAAAGCCCAGCAGAGCCAGTAATGACTAAAGTTAAAAAGTAAAAATTACTTATGACTATGAAAAGGGACTCATTACTGGGTCCCTTTTTTGTTTAATATATAATACAAATTTATATTATTAATGATAAGCTTAGGAGAATTAAAAAAATATTGTGAAGGTAAAAAGATTATCATTATAGGTAATTCTTCAAAAATTTTAAACAGTAATCATGGTAAGTTAATTGATAAGTATGATATTGTAGTTAGAATTAATAAAGGATATTTACATAGGCAAAATATTTACTCTGATAAAATAGGAAGCAAAACAAATATTCTTGCAATAGGAGTACAATCTGCTAACTTTGCAGCAAATATTATTCAAAGTAATACTGTAAATTATATTTTAAGTCCTATTATTTGGAGTGAAAGGTTAGAATATCCTAATGTATACGATGTGCAGTCAAATATTTATAATGAATTAAAAAATAAATTAGGAGGATTTAAACCGTCTACTGGTATAAGTACTTATAATTTTTTAAACATTAATATGAATTTTGAAAGATTAGATTTAATAGGATTTGATTTCTTCGAAAGCTCAGTAAAACAAAGAAATCAACTAGGGCATTGTTATGTTCCTGACCACAATGGGATTAAGGAGCTTAAGTTTTTTGAAAATTCTAAAGATCCTGAAAAAACAAAACTACACCCTATTCATGGATCTAATAATGCTATAATAAATAATTTACCTGTTTATAGTCAATCTAAATTTGCAGTTAAACAATTAATTAAAAATAATAATAGGAGATGAGTCGCCGAAGAATAAAAAAGGTTATACAAGAACCAGAATCTTATGGGAATAAACCAAAACAATTTCCTACAGTTACTATTAGGTCAAATGGTCCTAACCGTATTCATAATGTAAAACAAAATATACAAAAAAGAACATTTGATAGGACCAATAGAAAACCTTTAGTAGAGCCAGTAAGATCACCTATTAATTTTTTAAATAATGAATTTAAAAATATAAATAAAGATATATGTTTTGTTGTTGGTGGTGGGCCTTCATTAAACGGTTTTGATTTTTCTAGATTAAATGGATTTGACACCATTGCAGTTAATAAAGCAGTAGAATATATTCAAAATCCTACTTATTTTATTACTACAGATTATTCTTACTTTATTAAAGCATCATTACCTATTGACCAAATTAAGTTAAAAACATATAGAAGTTATTTTATAGCTAATATGTCTCACGACTATATGAAATTACAAAATAATCAAATAGTAGATACGCGTAGGAATTTTATTTATGAAGATCTTTACAAATATGATGGTGTAATTCAATCATCTAACAAAGATACGTTTGGGTCTTCTATAAATGAATTTTCGCATGGAGAAAATAGTGGTCACTGTGGTATTCAGCTTGCATTATTATTAGGATATAAAAAAATATATTTATTAGGCTTTGATTTAAATAATGAAGGGCAATCACATTTTCATCAATCATATAGAGAAGTAGATCAAAAATCATTTAAACAAAGAGTTGGAGGTTATGGAGAAACTTTATTAAAATCTTTAGCCGATTATAAAGGATCGCAAAAAATTATTAATTTATCAAGCCAAAGTATATTATTATCATCACCACATATAAAGACCGAATCTTTTAATGATGTAGTAACAGATGAGTTAACTTCACAAGTAAAAGCTAATATTAATGATAACTCAAGTTTAAACAATTTAATGGTTGTTGGTTATTATACAGTAAATACACCTTATGAAGAAGAAGCCCAAAATTTAATAAGATCTCTAAATAAATTAGGAATTAATCAAGATGTGATCGGTGTAAAAACTTTAGGAAATTGGCAAGCTAATACTAGATTTAAAGCTGGCTTTATGTTAGATATGTTAACTAAACATCCTAATCATAGGTTGCTTTATGTTGATGTAGATGCAGTAGTACATAGGTCTCCAGATTTATTTAAAAATTATAAATGTGATATTGCAGTTAGGTGGCAAGATTTTAGATGGCGAAAGAATGAATGTTTAAGTGGAACTATTTACATGGAAAACAATGAAAGAACTAAACGCATTTGTGAATTATGGAGAGACATAAACGTAGCAGAAGGTAATCAATCAAATCGAATGGAACAATGGAATTTAGATACTGTTATTAATAAAATGAAAGAAGAAGATCCTAATTTTACTTATAAGAATCTTCCACCAGAATATACAATGATATTTGATAGTATGCGAGGTATGTATCCTGATATTAATCCAGTAATTGAACACTTCCAAGCAAGTAGAAGATTTAGGAAAGATGTAAATGAAAAGTAAAATGGAAGAAAAAACAAACGAAAGTAGAGCTGAAAAATTTATGTATAAAGATCCTAAGGAAGTATTTACTGAAGTATTTACTATAAATGATTGGTCCTCAACTGAATCTCATTCAGGGATGGGTTCTACTTTACAATTTACTCCTAATATACGAAAGGAGTTACCTTTATTATGGAAAGCATACGGTATTAAAAAAATCTTGGATATCGGTTGTGGTGATTTTAATTGGATGAAAGAAATAGTAGGTAGTTTGGATTATTATAAAGGTACAGATATTGTAGAGGCTATTACTAATCTCAATATAGAGAGGTATGAAATTAAAGGTAATGTAGAATTTGAAACATGCAATATAATTAAAGATTGTAATTTTAAAGCAGAAGATTTTGATGCTATTATTTTAAAAGATGTATTAGTTCATTTTCCTACTGATATAGCAAACTCTGTAATTGGTAAATTAAAAAGTATTGGGATTAAGTATATCTTTATTACTCATTTTAAAGATATAGAAGAAAATACAGACCTGGATGTATTTGGGCAATGGAGACCTCTTAATATGTCAATACAACCTTTTAACTTAGGAAATCCTTTAAAAATAATCACAGAAGAAGTTGAAGAATATGTATGGGGTGATAAAAAAAATAAGGATAAAACATTAAGCCTTTGGCAAATTAAATAAAAGATATGATAAACGATTACTTTAATAAACTTATATGTATTAATTTAGATAAAAGAAAAGACAGATTAATAGAATCACAACAACAATGGAGTGCTAATAATCTTATAGTAGAAAGAATGTCAGCAGTAGAAGGAAATCCTATGAAATGGAGACATGTGCGTGATCGTGATGCAGGTATTAATGAAATTAAAAATCAATCATGGATAGGTGCTGCTGGTTGTATGGCAAGCCATGTAAATATTTGGAAGAGAGCAAAAGCAGAAGGGTGGAAAAATGTTTTAATAATTGAGGATGATTGTGATTTTATACCTGAATTACAGAACATGTTTAGTAAATTAATAAAAGAGGTTCCAAATGATTGGGATATGTTATATTTTGGAGGACTTCATGAAGATCGTGGAGGCAGGTTTATTCCAGAAAAAATTAGTGAAAACATAGTAAAATGTGCAAGGATGATTACTACCACATGTTATGCTATTAATGAAAGTTGTTATGACTTAGCAATAAATTCTGTTCTTGCTGAAGAACCTTGGTTTTTTACAGCAGTTGATGGTTATTTAGCAGCTGTAGTGCAACCTAATTGTAATGCATATGCTTTTAATCCTCCACTTGCATGGCAAAGAGGAAGTCATAGTGATATTCAAGATGGTTTTAGAGATTATAGTACAAGGATGAAAGTAAAATATAATGCTAAATGATAACTTGTAGATTAAAAGGTGGCATTGGTAATTTAATGTTTCAGATTGCTTTTATAGAATATGAAGGAGCGATGAATGGTTTTGAGACAGGTTATTGGAATATAGATTCACAAATTAAAAAATGCAATGATGATAAGGTGCATAACCCTTCATTAAAGCATGCTAATGAATACTTAAGAATGTTTCAGAATTTCAGTTGGCCTAAGGTAAATAAACCACCTTCACGTACAATTAATACTCCATTTCATTGGGAACTTTTTAAGATATTTGATAATACATTATACGATGGCTTTTTTCAATCAGAAAAATATTTTCCTAATAGAAATTTTATATTAAATTTATTCAAACCTTCGGATTTTGTAAATCAGCAACTTTCTAAGTACAATAATTTATTAGAAGGTATAACTTGTAGCATTCACATAAGAAGAGGCGATTATTTAAGATATGGTTTACATGCAGTAAGAGATATGGATTATTTTACAAAAGGAATGAACGCAGTAGGTGAAGTAGATAAATACTTAATCTTTAGTGATGATTTAGAGTGGTGCAAGAAAAATTTTATAGGGGATAAATTTTACTTTATAGAAAATGAAAAAGATTATGTAGAAATATTTTTACAATCGAAATGTACACATAACATTATTTCAAGTTCTTCCTTTTCATGGTGGGGAGCTTATCTTAATACAAATATTAATAAAAAAGTAATAGGTCCTTCGCAGTGGTTTACTTCTGTAAGACCTAATAATATAATACCAGAAAGATGGCAAACTATTTAGCAACAGATTCAAGATATTGGTTAATGGTAAATTTACCGTTTCCTTCTACATTAGTACGAAGACAATATCAAGCACACGGAATTCAAAATATCAGAAATGCAAATCCTGGTATAAAATTATTCTTTATACATTTTGAAGAACCTTTAAGAAACAGTAAACCTTCTAATGAAGTTATAAAAGATGCTCATTTATTTGATTTAATTTTTACTGTCGATAGAAATATTGCTAATGTAGTACCTCATGCTTATTGGGCGCCTTTAGCCGAGTGTTGGACTAACGGAAGTATGAAATGCGTTGATCAAATTGATAGAACAGCCGAAGCTAAAGAAAAAGAATTTAGTGTAAGCTTTAACAGTACATCAAAAATGGGTAGAGGAGGAATATATCAAATTAGAAAAGATATCTGGGAAGCTTCAGATAAAATTAATATTCCTATAAGATTCTTTGATAGTAATGAAAGTCCTATAGGTGATGGTCATCCTAAATTACCACAAACTAATGTATTTCAAATTAGTGATAAGATTATTTTATATAAATCTATGTTTAATATATGCCCTGAAAATAATGATGATGAAAATTTTAGCCAAAGATTAATAGATTGTTTTATTAATAGAACTATTCCTATCTATAGAGGTTATAAAAATATAGAAGAACACTTTAATATAGATGGAATGATTTTAGTTAAAGATGGTGAAGATGCAATATCTAAGATTAATCAATTAACACCTGAATATTATAATGAAAGGTTATCAGCTATAGAAGATAATTATAATAAGTGTATAGAGAATGAATATCATTTATCACCAGGGCAAAGGATATCTAATAAGATTAAAAAACTTTATGGAATCTAAAAATCATATATACATAAAAGGTGCTGGTATATTTTCATTAGTTAGTCAGCTGATTCGTTATTTGTATCTTTGTGAAAAAGATATTAGTGATTTTTATTTTGAAAATTTAAACGATTGGGTTTATAATGGAGTAAATGAACCTCAGCTTACTAAATATACTATTTTTAATAAGCTTGATAAAGAATACGATCCTAATGTTTTAAATATGTTTGATTTTGTATTAGATCAAAAAAGAAAAGGTAAGTACACAAGAAGTGTCAGCCCATATCCATTGTGTGGATTGGAAAATAATTTAGAATCTCCAGTATATAAACTTATAAAACAAGGAACAAAAAAAATTAAACTTAAAAAGAAATTAAAAGATAGAATTGATAAAGAAGCTTTAAGTATTAATTTTAAAAATTGTTTAGGCGTACATTTAAGACTAACAGATATGAATGTAATACATGCTAAGGATTATGGTACTTTAACTTTTAACGATTATGTAAATAATATAAAAGATATATGTAAACTTCACCCAGATATAGATAATATTTTTATTGCATCTGATAATAATGAATCTTTAGAAAAGCTTAAAAATATTAATTTCGGTAGAGAAATAAGATATGTGCCTAATCTATTAAGAACTGAAGCTGAAGACGGTGATTGTTCACATTTACAAGCTTTAAATATGCATAAAGAATTTTTTTGGCATGAAGCTTTTTTAGAAACATATTTACTTTCTAAATGTAAATATCTTTTACATAGGGTAAGTAGTGTAGCATCTACAGCATTGGTTCTTTCAGATTCTATCACTAAAAGCTATCAAATAAATAAACTAATTAAAAAATAATCATATAATAATAAAGTATGGAAAAAATATATTCAAAAATTAATCCTAGTAAGTTATTACATATAATACAAAGACTAGATAAGATAAAAGAACCTAGAGTTGATTTAATTCCGGAGGAACATTTTATACAATGCTCTACTCTAAAGATGGAAAAAGGTAAAACATTTAAACCTCATAAGCATATTTGGAAAAATAGAACAAGAGATGTTATTGCACAAGAATCATGGATTGTAATAAAGGGAAAGGTTAAATGTATATTTTATGACACTGATGATAAAATAATTGCAACCCCAATATTAAATGCAGGTGATGCTTCCTTTACATTAGAAGGAGGCCATACATATGAAATATTAGAAGATGATACATTAGTGTATGAATATAAAACTGGCCCTTATGAAGGTCAAAAATTAGATAAAACATTTTTATGAAAATAGGAAAAGATGTTTTTATTCATGAGGATGCTTGGATAAAACAAAAAGAAGGTAGCAAAATAGGAAATCATGTTGCTATAGATAAAGGCGTTCAGTTTTCTACTAAAGTAGATATAGGTGATTATGTTCATATTGCTCCTTATGTAGTAAGCGTAGGAGGTAAGACTACTACTGTTACATTTAAAGATTTTTCTTTTTGTGCGGCTGGGACTATGATAGTTGCAGGTAGTGAAGACTATACAGGAAAGGGATTAGTAGGACCAACCATTCCTGCTAAATATCGAGAAATTATGTTTGCAGATATTACATTTGAAAAATATTCTGGTTGTGGGGTTAATTGCTGTATTATGCCTGGTGTAACCTTTGGTGAAGGTGCTATATTAGGCGCGCATTCATTAGCAACTAAAGACTTGGAGCCATGGACTATTTATATTGGTAGTCCAGCAAAACCAGTTAAGAAACGAGATAAAGAAATAATTTTAAAACATGCTAAAGAATTAGGATATGAATAATTTTTTTAGAATTACACCAACAACTTATGGTTGGGGTTATGGTTATGGTTTTTTTTCTAATTACAAAACATGCTTAGAGCAAATTATTTTACATCATAATAGAAAAGATAAATCTATCCCATATATAGATTGGAGTTCCACGACCTTTGTTGATGGTTTTAATCCTTTTGCCGATTCTTCATATAACGGTACAACGATGCATGGTTCTAATGCACCTATCCCAAAAGGAAATCCTTTTGACTTTTGGTTTAATCAAAAAATACCTGAAAATAATAATGTTATAACCTCTAATGGTGAAGGCTTCCAAACTATTATTGATCATAGTCAGACCTATCTTAATGAACCCCAAAAATTATCTGAATTTCAAAAAATTGATAAAAACTATATTAAACCTAAAAAATATATTTTAGATAAAATTAAAAAGATTTATGAAAAGGAATTTAAAGGCCATGTAGTATTAGGTATTATGGCAAGAGGGGCAGAATATAATAGTAAATTGTATAAAAATAATATTGACCCTGACCATCCACCTTTCGGAATATTTAATGCATTGGATTATATTAAAGGCGTCAAAAATATCTTGGAAGAAAATCCACACATTACTAAATTATTTTTTGCAAGTGAAGAACAACAATATGTAGATGAATTAAGTAAAGCATTTCCTAATTCTTATTTTATGAAAGAGGCCTTTAGGAGAACTGATGAAACAATGGAATACATGGAAAGAGTTTCATGCTGGCCTAATATATCAACCATAAGAAAAGATCAATGTAAATTATTAGGAGAAGAAACAATTATCCAAACAAAACTTTTAAGTAAGTGTGATTATTTTTATGGAAGGCTATCTGGTATATTTACTGCAGCTATTTTATGGAGTGAAGGGTTTAAAAAAGTTTACAAGACTTGTTCTATAAATGGGAGTAGGTTAATTAAAACGTTATAAAATGATATATGTAATAGGTGATAGTCATGGAGGTTTATTTAATGGTTATGATGGCTTAATAAAACATGACCAGATTCAACCTCAGTATGGGTATGATTATAAATTAGAGAATTCTAAATTTATATGCTTACACAACAAAGGGCAAAACAAGTTTCATTCATTTGATAAAAATTTTATGTCAATAAGAACTGGGGCAAACACTGCATATAACATGTTTAATAAGATAGATCTCGTAAATGAAATTGTAAAAGAATATAATATTGATAAAAAGAAAGATCAAATATTATTTTGTTATGGAGAAATTGATACCAGAGTGCATATAGGTATGCAAGAAGACAATGGTAAACATCTTAATGAAATAATTACTGAAATTACTAACAGATATTTTAAATTTGTTAATCACTATAAAGATAAAGGGTATAGTGTAATAGTATGGGGAGTTATACCTGGTGGTTTATCTGGGGGAGGGGCTCATCCTAACTATACTTTACCTGAAAATAGAAATAGAGCATCTAAATTAATGAATGAATTATTTTATAAAAAATGTAATGAATTAAATATAGAATTTATAAGTATTTGGGAAGACTTAATTAAGATTGGCAATTATTATGATTATTTTATAGATTCAATACATCTAAGTTATTCTGCTTGCAAGTCATTGCTTTATTTAAAATTTAAAGATTATATTAATGGCTAAAATTTTACAATTTCAAAAAATAGCTTCATCATTTAAATTTGCTGGAGTAGGTATGGGAGGAAATCTTTTTATAATTCTTAATTCTTTATTAGCTTCTAAAAAAGATGATAACTTATATGTGGATATGGAAACACATTCATGCGCATGTACTGAAGATAATTTTAGCAAATTTAATACTAATAATTGTTGGGAATATTATTATGATCAAATTAAAAAGCCTAATACAACCAACGTTGTAACTAATAAGTCAGAAAATGCTATTCTAAATTATAAAAAAATACCTTTAGTTGATTACAGTGATTTGCAGTATAGATTTAATAACAACTTTAAATTAAAAGATTATCTTCAGAGCGAATTAGATTCTTATTATAATAATAACCTTAAAGATAAAATAACTTTAGGTGTACAGATAAGATTAACCGATATGTTACAGCATCATAATGTATCTCCTTTATCTAAATACTTAATTAGAATACAAGAAATTTTAAATAAAAATCCAAACATAGAACAATTATTTATAGCAACTGATGATCATAGAGCAATAGAGGAAGTAAAGAAACATATAAGTATACCAATAATATACCATGAAGCTTTTAGGGCTAGTGATGATGATCCTCATACTAATCCTTATGATAGACATAATCAAAATATAAGAGAGGATGCAAATTATCTTTTAAGTCTTGAATGTATAAAAGAAATCTATACTTTAAGTATGTGTAACTTTTTATTAAGAGCTGATGTATCTGCAATTTCAAATGTTGCTATTTTATTATCTACTAGAATTAATAAACTATATAACTTATAAAACAAAGTATGGATAAAGCCATATAATTAATAATGGATAAAAAAATAATATTTAGACCAGTCGAAAGAAAAGATTTAGATAAAGTCTTTCCTTTATTACAGCAATTAACAAAGATAGATTATTCTTCTAGGGATAAATCAGAATGTTGGGATTCATTTATTTCTAATACTTCTTCTAACTCAATTGTAGGTATATATGATAATGAAATTGTTGCTTACGGTGCAGTTGTAATAGAAAGTAAAATCAGAGGAGAATCTTCTGGTCATATTGAAGATATCGTTGTTGATAATAGTGTAAAAGGAAAAAAAATAGGTGTTAATCTTATTAAAGAATTGGTTAAAATTGCAAAAGAAAAAGGATGCTATAGAGTAACTTTATTTTGTGATGAGTCTTTAGTTAATTTTTATAATAAGAATGGATTTAATGTAAGCGGCACTTCTATGAAAGTTCATTTAGTTAATTAAATCTACTGTAATATATAATAAAATAATATAGCTTATGAGTTTTAAATCAGTAACACAATTAGAAAAAAAGCTTGCTGAATTTTTTGGAGCACCTTATGTAGTATGCCTAGACGCATGCACACATGGTATTGAATTATGTTTAAGGCTACAGAATCTGTCATATATAAGTGTACCTAAAAGAACTTATATTTCTGTTCCTTTCTTAGCTAATAAATTAAACATTAATTTAAAATGGAGAGATGAAGAATGGCAAGATTATTATAAAGTCAATGAACATTTTAAACCTATTTATGATGCAGCAGTATTATGGAAAAAAGATAGTTATATTCCAGGATCATTTATGTGTTTAAGTTTTCAATTTCAAAAGCACTTATCAATAGGTAGGGGTGGTGCTA
>Ga0209634_1001525_pt1 | contig 16769 bp, 29 predicted proteins | sample LinPmetageLP40_FD_184043 | JGI IMG/M metagenome (GOLD analysis project Ga0209634, IMG submission 184043) | Marine viral communities from the Pacific Ocean - LP-40 (SPAdes) (version 2) | ecosystem: Environmental > Aquatic > Marine > Oceanic | place: Pacific Ocean | collected 2010-08-26
GCTTAGGAAAGACTACCATATCGAGTGCCATAGCTAATGAGATAGGCACTGATATGTATACAGTTAATGCTGCTAGTGTTCGTAGTCCTAAAGATTTAATACCATACTTAATGAATTTACAATCAGGATCAATTTTGTTTATTGATGAAATCCATCGACTTCCAAAATTAGTCGAAGAATTTTTGTATCCTGTTATGGAAGATTTTAAAATTGATATGCTTGTTGAAAATAAACCAGACTCTATAGAACTAGAGAAGTTTACTATGGTGGGTGCTACAACAAATGGTGGAAGTTTAAGCCAGCCTTTTTATGATCGGTTTACAATTAAAGAACATCTTTCTTTTTATAGTCCTGATGTACTAGCTAAACTGGCAGGGTCGAATGCAAGTAAGCTGGGATTAACTTTAACAGATGATGAGATGATAGAAATTGCTAAACGTAGTAAAGGCACTCCTAGAATACTAAATGCTAGATTACAGTGGTATAAACACTATACAAATTATTATCCAGATGTAAAGGACATTGATAAAGTGTTTAAGAGTCAAGGTATTGATGCCAATGGTTTTGACTCCAACGATGCCTCTTATATCAACGTATTAAAAAAGAACAGGTGTACACCCTTGGGTTTAAATAGCATAGCTGGTATGACCGGCATAGCGATGGAAACGATACAGAATAGTATTGAACCCTACATGGTTAGAATGGGTTATGCAATCAGAACAAAAAGAGGCAGACTCTTAGGGACTATTAAAGGCACTTGAACATTTCTAAATTCTTATTAAACATATCTTCTGTTAGTAAGTATTGTTTTTCTAATTGTGCTGAATGAGAACGAGGACTAATATCTGCATTAAAACCGATAAGCGTAAATTTTGCATTTGGGTATTTGTTTTTTAAGTAAATATAAACCCATAGACCTGTACTGGGTTTTTTAGATGGTCTATATATTTTTGTCTGACTATTGAGCCGATGCAGAAGTAATATGTGTTCATTATATTCTTTACCACAATGATGTAATTTACTAATATCTAATTGTTTTTGCTCGATTAAATCATAAAAAATCTGACAATGTTCGGTATGATCATTATAATGATAAAATCTTTCAAAGTTAAATTTATGAAGAAGCTGCAAATCTCTATAGATATAATTACCACTACCATCATTCAAAGCACGAAACCATATCCACTTTCTTTGAAATTGTCTTACAGATTCAAACCATTGAAGAGGCAGACCTAAATTAAATAGTATAAAAACTGATTGTTCATTGTAATCAGGATGTGAATATAAAAAATTATCAAGATCACCATATCTATTTTGATAACGATTAGCAAAAATAAAAAATCTTTTAGGTTTATCAATCTCATTAATAACAGTCGTTTTATTTACAACAACAGTATTTATTTTAGGTTTAAAAGAATTAAACATCTCTTACAATATCTTCTATGTCAATAGTCACGGTATATATTTCTAATATGATTGATTCTTCTATTGCTGTAAACTTGTGCCAAACATTAGGTTTAACTACCAGTTTTTCTCCTCTTCTGAGGAAAACATCTCTTTTACCAGAACCATCCCAAATAGTTATATTAATAAAACCACTTTCAACATAAAATAGATTGGATTTATGCTCATGATGATGCCTAGAACTCTGCCCTCCTTTTTTTATAGAAGCTCTATGCACTGTGGTGGTCTCATTATTAAATATAATCTCAGTATCGCCCCATACTTTTTTATTCATAAGGTTTCTCCTACTCTATTATACACACTTGTATAAAAAGTTCATTTAAGTGTATTATAGTATAAGGAGTCTATTATGAAAAAAATATTAATTATATTATTATGTTGTGTTTTTACTACAACACTAATGGCAAATCCACCTGTATTTAAAACAAATTACAAAGATGCTGTAGCAATATCAAAAGCATTAGATCAAGATTTAATACTTGTTTTTACTGCAAGTTGGTGCGGCCCATGTAAAAATCTTAAAAGAGATTTAACAAAATACTCTAATTTATTTAATAATACTACTATATGTATTATAGATATAGATAAAGAACGAAAACTTGCTGGTAAATATGGCGTAAATAAAGTACCTTATTCTATATTTTACAGTAAAGGGAAAGAAATTAAGAGAATTACGGGGTATTCTAGTATGAATAAGTATAGAGAGTAATTATGGATACTTCAACGGTTATGTTATGTTCTGTCTTAGTATGTAGTTACATTATGGTATTTTCACTAGGAGCAGGACTTGGATATTTATTTTTACCAAAAGGTAGTAGTCTGCAAGACTTTGCGGCCCCTACAAGTTTTCTAAAAAATCAAGGCAAACCAAAAAAGAATAACTCTATAGAAATAGATGACACAAAAGTAGTCCTGAAGGTTGATACTGATGGACTAGAGAAAAAATTTGATAAAATAGCAGATTCTAAACAGGTCAAAAGTGACATATCAAATTCAGTAAATAAACTAAAAAGTATGAAAGGTAAGTAATATGATTGGATTAGATGTAGGTACAAGTTTTATCATTGCCTCATCCTATAAGGGAGATGATATATTATTTAAAGACTTCAGAGATGCATTTTATGTAATCAAACCAACCACTCCCATTGCAGCAAAAATGGTTGAGAAAGGTTTGAAAGGTAAGATCTTTATTAAAGATACAGATGGATCATTCATTATCTTGGGTAAAGATGCTATAGAAAAAGCAGTAGAAAGAAATGAAACTGCTCGTCGTCCTATGTATCGTGGAGTAGTATCTGTCAAAGAAAAAAATGCTAAAAGAATATTAGCTTATATATTAAAAGAAGTAGTCGGCAAAGCAAAAAAAGAAGGTGAGAAATTAGTATTCTGTGTACCTGCTCAACCCGTAGATCAAGAAGACGATGATTTTGATGTTGGCTATCATGAAGATGTAGTCAAAACTATTTTATCTGAAGTAGGTTATGATGCTAGATCAGTCAATGAAGCTGAAGCATTATGCTATGCAGAATTAGAAAGTTCTGATTATACTGGAATTGGCATCAGTTGTGGTGCTGGTATGACTAATGTTTGTGTTATGCTAAATGGCGAACCAACAGTAGTCTTTAGCACTACAAAGTCAGGTGATTGGGTAGATCGCATGAGTGCAGTTGCTACAGGAGAACCTGATAGTGTGGTTCAGGTAGAAAAAGAAGGAGGCAAATTCAAGGTGGGTGAACCTAACGATAATCCTGTATTAAGTGCAGTAGCTTCTTACTACGAAAGACTTATAGAATATACGGCTAAACAATTATCATCAGCGTTATCTGGTCATAAATCTTTGCCTAAATTTAAAGATAATATTAGAATTGTTGTCGCTGGAGGCACTTCAAAAGCTGATGGTTATGTAGAAAAACTACACGAAAAATTATTAGAGTCTGATTTTCCCTTAAATATTGATGTAGTCAAACATGCTGCAGACCCCTTGCATTCGGTTTCTAAAGGTTGTTTAATCGCTGCAAGTATATTAGAGTAAAATATGTGGCCATTTAAAGATAAAAAAATAGCGTTTTTTATACCTTGCCTTTTCCGTCGAAAAGACAATTTTATATTTGAATGTGTAGAAGGAATACATAATAATTATCCTGATAGTGATATTATAATAGTTGATTCTAAATCTGAAAATACAGATTATATTAATGAACTGCAAGCTCAATATGGTTACAAAATTAAAAACATAATGAATAATTCTGCATATGAATGGGGAGCATATATAAAAGCACATGCTGAATTTAGAGATAAATATGATATAATATTTTGTATACAAGATTCTTTAATTCTTAAATCACAAATAATATTAAATGGACTAGATGATAAAACAGTTTTAGTATTTGAGAACATACCAAATGATTTTGGGACTGATAGTGGATGCAAAGGGTTCTGTGATTTTGAAGAACTAGAAGACTATTCTGGTATGGGTGGTCCACTGATGTGTGTATGGAATTCCTTTATTATTACTAATGATGCTATTAATAAAATGATAGATAGTAAATTTTTTCAATCCGTTAGAGGTCCAGACACTAAAGCGGGTTCTAGATTCTGGGAAAGAGCCTGGGGTATATGTTTCGGTGCGGTTGATATTAAAACTAAAATATTTGATAATTTTGTTGTTCACCAGCAATATACTAAAAAGTTTGGAGGCAGAGGATAATGTGGCCTTTTAATAAAAAAATTAGATATGCAACCAGATCGCCAGGATGGTCTAAATTACGTGAAGAACATATAAAAAAACAACCTTACTGTCAAGCGTGCGGCTCTAAAAAAAGACCAGAAGTACATCATATTGTTCCGGTTCATTTAGATCCTTCTAAAGAGTTAGACTCAGATAATTTAATTACTTTATGTGATAAGTATTGTCATTTTATGTTTGGACATTTCATGAATTATAAAAGTTGGAACGTAAATGTAATAGAAGATTCTAAGGTGTATTATAATAAAGTAAAAAGAAAACCCTTTAAATGAAAGGGGTATTTGATGAAATACCTTGTTATAGCACTTCTATTACTTATGCCTATTCAGGCTTATTGCGGCACTATCGACCCTACCGTTTCTGACGCTAAATATGTAGAATACGGCAAAAAATATGAGTGTGTACTACCCATTGTAGGAGTGATGGGTGGCCCAATGAATAGTCAGTTCAGAGCATCTTGTGTCGTTATAGATGAATATCATATATTAACTGCTGCACATATTGTTGAAGACACTATAACACAACATGTTTTATACAAGAATAAGGCTTATCCGTGTTCTCTGATAGCTATTCATGGAAAATACGACTCTAAAAAAATAGGACATAATGATATAGCTGTTGCAAGACTACAGATACCAATTAAATTAGATTTTTATCCCGAACTATATACTGATACAGATGAAACTGACAAGGTTTGTGGACTATCTGGTTGGGGTCATCATGGAAATTTTAATAGTGGGTGGATAAGTAAGTTTGATAATACTAGACGAGCTGGTTCTAATATTGTTGATGGCGTAGATAAAAATATATTAAAACATTCAGTTCACACATCCAAAAAAACAGAATTAGAGTTTCTGATATGTCCAGGAGATAGTGGCGGTGGATTATTTATTGATAAAAAACTAGCAGGTATACATTCATATGTTTATGCTACTGATGGTAAAAGCGACTCTGACTATGGTGATGTTGGATGTAGTACTAGAGTGAGTGATTATGTCGAATGGGTAGGTAAGACAAAAGAATTAATTGCACAAATTTTAGAAGAGGCAAATAAATGAACAGAAGAGAATGCAAACTTTTACCACATATCTCTCAACCTTTATATGGATTAAGTCCACATGATATACAATTTTTACCTTGGGCAATAAAAAGATTTAATGTTCAAGAAGCATGGAGATATTCTCAAGGTAAAGACGTAACTGTTGCTGTAATAGATACAGGAGTAGATTTAAATCATATAGATATTAAAGATAATCTTTTACCGGGTAGAAATTTTGTTGATAATAATGATACTCCACAAGATGTTAATGGCCACGGAAGTCATGTTGCAGGAACTATAGCTGCTATTGATAATAGTTATGGTATGGTTGGCATTGCACCTAAAGCCAAAATTATACCAATTAAATCTCTAGGGGACAACGGTAGTGGTTCTATGCGTGATGTTGCCAATGGTGTCATGTGGGCTGTAGATCATGGAGCAGAACTAATTACTATGTCTTTAGGTTCTCCTTATCCTTCTAGAGCACTAGAGCAAGCACTAAGGTACGCATTAGATAATAAAGTAACAGTTTTTTGTGCTGCTGGTAATTCTGGTAATTCTACGGATATTAATTATCCTGCTAAATTTTTAGAGACAATAGCCATTGGTTCAATTAATCATTCATTAGGAGTATCCGATTTTAGTTGTTGTGGAGATACTCTTGATTTTGTATCACCGGGAGAAGATGTTATTAGTGCTGCACCTGGAAATAGATATGCCAGATTGACAGGTACAAGTATGGCTACCCCTTATGCTGTAGGTTGTGCTGCATTATTACTATCATTAAGAAAAGAACAAAGGAAAGTTACAAAATTGAAACATAAAAATGGCTATATTGAAGAGTTTTCTGAAAATGCTATACCATTGAAGGATAAACATGCTGGAGACAAAAGATATCAGGGTAATGGTATAATCGTACCTAAGATATGATTAACACCCTCTGCATCATTATATAGTCTTACCATAGGTCAAGTCAAGTAGAAAAAATTTTAGAATATATTCTTGACATTGGGTTTTGTATAAACTATGATAGAACTAGATTCAACGAGGAGCTTATAATGCAACAAGATAAAGAAGATAGACGGTCAAATTACAAACAGAAAAATTCTAAGAAAAGTCATAAGGAGTTAGCTGCTGAATCTAAAGATAATAATAAAATTAAAAAAGAGTTCAAGAATAGAAAAGCAGAAATAGATCAAGATGAACTCTGGGAAAACTGGCAAGAACAATATAGATAATTAAATGAAATATATTGAAGAAATAAAGCCGGGGGATATTTTCGTCTGGAAAAAGCACAGATATGTTCTGTCCTCTGATTACAGACCCTATAAGAATGGAACCACTCGTCACATGTCTGTTTCCATTGATACTGGAATTTGTAAATGGTTCCAATCTAGTGAAATGATTGATATACTAGATTTATATTATAGAGATAAAGACGGTAATATACTTTTAGTTAAGGAATTTGTAGATGACTCTAATAAAAATAAAAACATTTCTTAAATCTTTATTCTTCCATGTGTGGGGTGGATTTCCTAAAAGCACTCAAGAAGAAATTAATTTTAGATTTAAGATTTGCACTCAGGAGTGCGATATGTATAATATAGAAGATAGTAGTTGCATGATGTGTGGTTGCAGCATAAATAAGAAAAAAATATTTATGAATAAGTTAGCTTGGGCAGATCAAGAATGTCCGCAAAAAAAATGGAACAAAATCGAAAGATAGATATGACTACAAAATCAATAAATCCATCAGTTTATAATATTGTTTCTAAGAGAAATATTTTTGAAGAAGCTAGAGAAAGAATTAACTGCAAACAAAATGGAGCCACAGTAATCATACCTCATGTATGTAATAATATTAATATATTTAATGGGGGTTTTGCTGCTGTTGTAGCTAAAGAATATCCTATAGTCAGAGAAAACTATTCTGTTTTAGGTACACAAATGAGACTTGGGTATACTCAATTCGTAAGTGTTGCTAAAAATTCTGATTATGGTTATGAAATTATTTTTGCAAATATGATAGCCCAGAACAAAATTAAAAGTAGTAAAAATGTAAGACCATTGAACTATGCGGCCTTGACACACTGTATGTCTTATGTTAAAATGTATTCTAAGCAATATAGGAAAGATAATGAAAATCTTAAAGTAGAGTTACATTGTCCAAAATTTGGCAGTGGTTTGGCTGGTGGAGATTGGAGATTTATATCAGAACTTATTAAGGATTCGTGGTCAGATATTAGAAATATTTTTGTTTATACTTTATGAGGTAATTTATGTATTTGGTATTTATTTTTTGTGCTTTAGTCGGTATATACAGAGGTATTACAGACAAATCTGGCAAGACATGCAAACAAAACAACAAAGACTTTTTTGAGTTATTATATTTAAAATGAAAAGATTAAAAGGACAAAGAGTATATCTAGCTGGCGCTATGGATCGCGTTATAGATAGAGGCAAAGGATGGAGAAAAGAGATAACTCCATTTCTAGAGAATTTAGAGGCAGTGGTATTTAATCCTATTTTAAAACCAACAGATATAGGATTAGAAGATAGTGATACTCACGCTCATAAACTCAAACTCAAGAAACAAAAAAGGTATGATGAACTTGCTTCTGTAATGAAAGTTATTAGATCTGTAGACTTAAGACTAGTAGATATTAGTGATTTTATTATAGTAAACTTAGATTTAAATATTCATCCATGTGGAACTTATGAAGAAATTTTCTGGGCCAATAGACAAAAGAAACCTATCATTGTGCATCTTTGTCAGGGTAAACAACATACTCCAGATTGGTTGTTTGGAGTTGTCCCACACCAAATGATTTTTTCTGATTGGAATGATATTTATGGTTATCTTGAATATATTAATAGTTCAGAAAGCGTAAACAGTTATAATAGATGGTACTTTTTTAATTTATAATGGGAGTAATAATGTCTGAATATATTGATGAAAAAAGCATAACATTTGGTACAGATAAAATTTATATTAGAAGAAATAAAACTGAAGGTAAAGGTGTTTTTGCTAAAGAAGATATTAAAGCTCATGATCTAATAGAACGATTCTCTTTGATCCCTCTTCACTACAGAACATTATATCAAGGAGACAATTCTTTATTGAGGCATGCTATCGTTAGAGATGATTGCCCATGCGAAGAGTGTAAAAAACATGGGTCTTCTATGTATATGCCACAAGGATATGCCTCTGCTTATACCTATTCAGATGATGCTAGAACCAATGCAGAATATAAAATTACTTACGAAAAATATTATGGTTTAGTTTTAGCAGTGAAAGACATTAAGAAAGATCAAGAAATTATTGTTCCTGCTATGCAGTCATATCATTACAAAAATTTTGTATTACCACAATTACAATTTAATCAATTTAGAGAAGAACAGAATAATGAAATTGGAACTTGATGTAAAGCTAGACTTTGACGATGTTTTGATAAAACCCAAGAGATCTAATTTAAGTAGCAGATCTCAGGTATCTATTAGTAGGATTTTTAAATTCCCTCATTCTGACAGGGAATTAAATTGTGTACCTATTATAGCTGCTAATATGGATACTACAGGTTCTATTGAAATGAACAAAGTATTATCTGGTTTTGATTGCCTAACATGCCTGCATAAACACTATAAGTCAGAAAGGCTGAAAGAACATTTTGGATTTCCTAGACAATATGCATTTTATTCTACAGGAATATCAGAATTTGATATAGAAAAATTAGGATATGTATACGATAAATTACAGAAGAAACCCAATCTATGTATTGATGTGGCCAATGGATACAACGAAAAATTTGTATCAATTATAAAAAGAATAAGAGATTGGTATCCAGATATTATTATTATGGCAGGTAATGTCGTTACTCCAGAAATGACAGAGGAATTAATATTTCATGGAGGAGTAGATATAGTCAAGATAGGCATAGGGTCAGGTAGCGTCTGTACCACCAGATTAAAAACAGGCATAGGTTATCCCCAACTTTCTGCTATCATAGAGTGTGCTAATGCTGCTCATAGTGTAGGAGGTCATATCTGTAGCGATGGAGGATGTACTACTCCAGCAGATGTTTGTAAGGCTTTCTGTGCCAATGCTGATTTTGTTATGTTGGGTGGTATGCTGGCAGGCACAGATTGTTGTGAAGGAAATTGGCAATATAATATGAGTAGAGAAAAAGAATCTTTACAGTTTTATGGAATGAGCAGCAAGCAAGCTATGGAAAAACATAGTGGGGGTGTCGCTAATTATCGTACTAGTGAAGGTAAATGTGTGACAATCCCATATAAAGGCAAAACAGAAGATACTATACAGGATATCTTGGGTGGACTAAGAAGTTGTTGCACATATATTGGAGCTAAAAATATTAAAGATATGGGTAAAAATACAACATTTATTAAGGTCAATAATACACATAATAGGATATATTCATGAATTTACAACTAATGGCTCCTCTTGGGTTTACGGGCTATGGCTACGCCAGTATGAACATATTGCAAAACCTGTATGAAAATCATAGTGTGGGACTTACCAATATTGGAAATCCGAATCCAGAAAATCAAGAACAAGCAAACATTATTAATCAATGTAACAATTTTTCTAGTATGATACCATATGACAGTCCTTGCTTAAAGATTTGGCATCAATTCGATCTATTAAGCAAAGTGGGTTCTGGTAAATATTTTGCTTTTCCTTTTTTTGAAGTAGATAAATTTAATGAAAAAGAAATTCATCACCTAAATTTTGCTGACGAAATTATTGTTTCTTGTGAATGGGCTAAACAAATTATTAAAGACAATGGAATAGAGAAGCCTACTCATGTAGTACCTATGGGAGTAGATACACAAGTATTCGATCATACTCAAATCAATAAAACAGATAACTATGTATTTCTTACAATAGGGAAATGGGAAAAACGCAAAGCCCATGATACTATAATAGAATGTTTTAATGCTGCCTTTGAAGAAAAAGACAATGTAGAATTATGGTTAGCTACGAATAATCCTTTTTTAAATAAAGAAGAAGAAAACCAATGGTTAAATTTAGTAGAAAAATCTAAACTACGCAAAAAAATTCGCGTGTTTCCTAGAATGGCAACGCACGCTAATATTGCAGAATTAATATCGTATTCTAATTGTGGTATTTATATCTCTAGAGGAGAAGGCTGGAACTTAGAACTATTAGAAACTATGGCAATGAATAAGCCTGTCATAGCAAGTAACTATTCAGCACATACTGAATATTGTAATGTAGATAATAGTTTTTTAGTTAATATAGACGAAAAAGAATTAGCCGTAGATAATAAGTGGTTCTTTGGTAGTTCTCAATGGGCTAAAATTAGTCAAAGCCAAACAGATCAGACTATTGAACATATGAGAGATTGCTATAAAAACAGCGTTAAAACTAATCCAAACGGTTTAGAAACAGCTCAAAAACTAAGTTGGAAAAATACTTGCGACAGACTAGTTGGGTGTATGTCCTAATATGGTCTATAGTCTAAGGAGAATATAATGTCATTAATACAAAAAGTTCAAGCGCGTTTATTAGGTCCAAATTGCCAGTGGGATGAAGAGTGGGATGAATTTATTTGGGAAATAGAGGCGTCAGAAGTATATGACGAAGACGGAAAGGCATTAGGGGCTGAATATCAAGGTAGGAAAGTTACTCTTAATAAGCCTTTTCTAACACCCAAAGGGCCTAAGAAAAGAAGTGTATATGTGAAAAATGAAAAAGGCAATGTAGTCAAAGTAAATTTTGGCGATCCTAACATGAAGATCAAAAAGTCTGATCCAGCAAGACGTAAAAGTTTTCGTGCTAGACACAACTGTAGTAATTCCGGACCTAAATGGAAGGCCAGATACTGGTCATGTAAAGCTTGGTAAAATATTATGACTAGACTAATAACTAAAATAGATACTCAAATAAATTTAGATAATATTCTATATACTCCAAATTTTGATTATAGCAAATCTCCCTATGCTTCCATGGAATTTCCAGAAGTGGGTGGCATAGATATATTTAATATTGTAGACAGTCCTCCTAAAAATTCAAGTCAAACGACCAGAAGTGAATTGCTATATCTGCAACAGATTACTACTAATAGAAATAAAGAACAATTAGATTTAATATATACTGTTGATGATGATCCCGTATATTTATTTGAAGATATAATCAGTAAGTATAATCTTGTTTTTCCCAAAGAGTTTTTTGTTGCGATGTACTACACTTGTGTTATTGCTATCATAGATCATTTAAAATTTTATTATAATAGACCAAGACCTTATCAACTATCAGAACATTATAGTATTACTATCAATAGGATAGTCACAAAAACACACAAGACTCCAGCGTATCCTAGTGGACACACCATGTACGCAGCTTTAGTTGCAGAGATATTATCTGATAAGTATCCAGAACATAAAACAGAATTTGACAAACTGGTTGATCTGTGTGGTAAGGCTAGAGAGTTACAAGGTGTACACTATCCTTCTGACAACGAAGCAGCTAAGAAAATCATTCAAACAATTTATCCAGAACTTAAAAAATATTACATAGGAGTAGGTCATGAGTTATAAAAAATTATTATCAGGTGTAGAAGAAGAATTAAAAATTAAAGCAGAAAAAAATATTACAGAATACAAAAAAGATTTTCTAGAAATGAATATAGGAGCATTAACATCTATTATGAGAAATGCTCAACAGATCATTGCTTCACTTGAAGACCCAACAGTAAAAGAGAACTTGACAGAGAGCTGGTTACAGGGTAAAATTGCTATAACAGAAGACTACATGACAACAATTCATGATTTCGTAAAGTTTAGTCCTTCTGATGACGATAAACAAGATATGGCTCCTGCAAGTTTGTGGGAGAATATAAGAAAGAAAAAGCTTCGTGAAGGTAAAAATTATAGACCAGCTAAACCTGGAGATAAAGACAGACCAACACCAGAGGCTTTGAAGAAGGCTCAGAAGAAAAGTAAGAAATAAATAATTTTTAGAAAAGGACTTTTGATAATGGAAAATAAACAATTTGAGAATCTAGATACGTACTTGCTGCTTGCAAAGAAAGTTATTTCTAAGTTTGCTCCCAGTTTTTATAGTGGACTTAGAAAAGAGCTTTTGTCTAATGAAGAAGCTATATCCGATATTGCCTCTGCTCTTATGACAGCAGATTGGAAATGGGATAAAGATAGAACTGGGTATAACGGACAAAAGAAAACGAGATACTCTTATCGTAATCAGTGTGGTTTATGGGCGATTAAAACATATATTACTAATAAGTATAAAAAGAATAGTTCTAATTTATCTATTGATAGCATGGCTAACGATGATACTAAGACTTATGCATCTAATATAGAAGACAAATCTTTGTCAAACCCTTATGAAATTGCTTCTCATAAAGAACAAACAGAACAACTGAAGATGACAATCAATAAACTTTTGGATTCACAAATTCTTTCAGATAAACAAAGAAATCAAATCAAAAAATATTACTTTGAAGAAAAGACTTTGTTACAAATAGGCAAAGAATACGGAGTGACAAGAGAAGCCATTAGACAGAATATACAAAAAGGATTGAATAGAATTAGAAGTTATGTTTAATTTTATAAAAAGTATTTTCCAATCGAAAGAAACAGAAGAAGTACAAGCAAAGTTAGCCTCTTTAACAATAGAGGTTAACACTGATGGAAGTATGAATATTCTATGTGATTGGCCAGATTTCCATGCAGATAATTCTGAATCTTTAAAAAATGTTTCCCATTATTATGCATTAACAATACATGCTGTATGTAGTGGTTATTTAAAAGATGATATTATTGATACATTAAAATGCTATGATAAAGAAAATGTATTTAATGCTCTGTTTGCACATAATACTATAATAGAATTAAATAATGTGGAAAAGTTATCTAAATGGAAAAAAGAAGACGATAATAAACCAATCATATCTCCTTTAGATGTTTTTAATGCTGCGGACTAATTGCTATATCTCCTTTTTCGCTTATGATAGAGTATGAATAATGATATTTACAATCATCGTATAGTCTGGCAGAAATGGTCCGACCCATTAGGCGAAGATGATTTAGACCTTATACCTGAAGAAGAAACAACAACTTCCGAGGATATAGGAGGTATTTTTTATGATGATGAAGGGAATGCTATTGACGTTGATCCTGAACTAACTGGCGAAGGTATGGAGTTCTTTAAGAAACCAACTAAAGTAATAGTAACTCCTATGGGTATCATTCCTTATACAGACAATACCGCTTCTAATAAAATTTTTAATTTTTGGATTGGTCATACAAATTTTGATTTAAATAACACTATATGTAGAATGATTGAATTGCACAGAGGAATAGAAACTTTGGATATTTTTACTAGATATCGCTTTAGAGTTGGTATAGGTAAACTATTTGAAGGAGGAGATATAATGTCTTCAATAAGCGAAGAAATAAACGATCACTTATCAAGAAATAAATAATGGTTCCTATAAATAATACAGACACGGACTTGCACAATATTCATAATATGTGTGTAGACCCAAAGAGTAGAGAAATATATCTACATTCCAGTTTTGATTCAGAAGAAGAATCTGGGGTAGAGTTTAGATCTGCAATAATGTTTGAAAAAAATATCAGATATTTAAATCAGTTATCTACAGAACCAATTATGGTACACATGCATTTACCGGGAGGAGATTGGCAAGATTGCATGGGTATTATGGATGCTATAACTGCATCTTTTTCAAAAGTCTTTATACTAGCGTATAGTAAAGTAGAATCTGCTAGTAGTATACTATTCCAATATGCAGACCTTAGAGTGCTTATGCCTAATACACACATGCTTATACATTATGGTTCTTTAAGTATTGACAACGAGCATAAAGCCGCAAAAAGCAGTTTTGAATGGAGTGAAAAAGAATCACTTAAAATGATTAATATATTTACAGACAGATGTATTAATAGTCCAATAGCTAAAGAAAGAAATTGGAAAAAACATATTATAAGAAAACATATTATGTCCCAATTAGACAACAAAAGTGATTGGATTTTGAATGCTGAAGAAGCAGTCTATTATGGGTTCGCTGACGGTGTATTAGGAGATAGAAAGTTTAGTACAATAGATAAACTTAAAAATAGAAAAAGATAAAATGTTGCGATACGTTGAATATGGATATTACGATTTTTCAAGCAACGAAAAAGAAACAAAGGATCAAATATTAGAATCTGTACAATATGGTCCTTCCACTATTTCTGTATTACCTCAATATGTAAAATTTGTCAAAAAAAGTATGCCTCGTAATATTAAACTGGGTACTATTATAGACTATCCTCTTGGACTGTCTGATTATGAAGAAAGAGAATCTGCTGTAAAAAAAGCCATAAGAAATGGAGTAGATGCTATAGAAATAGTATGTCCGAATCATGCTCTGTGTAATAGGAAGTATGATAGATTTAGACTAGAGGTAGATACATTTAAAAAACTTTGTGAAGAAGCCCAGATAGATTTAAAATATGTACTAGAGTATAAAACTTTTACGTTCCCATTACTGCATAAGATTGCTGATATTTTATATACTAAAAAATTAAGTACTATATATCCCTCTACTAGCTATTCTTTAGATAGTATATCAGATAACATATTAGTTAGTATGATGCTACTCAAAAAAAATCCATACCTCAATATTGTGATTAACGGTCAGGCTTGGACGGATGCTCATGTAGAATTAATATTGTCAAATGAGCAGATTTTTGCTTACAAAACTAGTAATATACACATATTAGAAAAATTATCTAATAAAATCAACTTTTTGGGGTAAAAAGTACTGTATATATACACACAAACCTTTAAGGGAGAAATAGAATGTCCACAGTACAATCTAACGGTTCAAGTGCAGTTACAGCATCTAGTACCGTAAACAACGCAGGGACTGCATTGAATGCAGGAACATCTGCTTCTTCGGTCGATAATTTAGCACTAGGTAAAAGCTTTACCGGTTCAGCATTTGCATCAACACCACAAGATGACGCCAATGCAGATAAAGCTCTTTCTGGTGGCACGTTCGCTTTTGACGGTGGACAGGGTGCTATTCAAAGAGTGACATCCACTCTTGCTGGTGTTAGTAATACTTTCTTAGTCAATGCAGCAGGTGATACCAAGCATGATAGAAGTATTGCTCGTCAAGAACTTGTCAAAACTACTAACTTAGCTAGTGGTATTAGAGCAGGTAATTGGAATCCAACAACTGGAGCTTTCAGTCCAGCACTGGTTTCTACTACTGATCAGTTTTATAGTGTCTCTGCTACTGCTTTGCAGGCCACTTCTTCTGATACTGCTGCTAGTCCAACAAGAAGTGCTCCCGGTGAGTTTAGCTTCATGTACGGTAATCCAGTACCAGATTCTAAGGATTACTCATCTAAAAATACTTAATATTTAGTGTATTAACTATTTAGAGAGGCCAGGGATGTGAAGGCATCTCTGGCTTTTTTCATACCATTACTTTGGAGCAAAATATGGCAGATCCTAATACAGTAGGGCATTTCTTTGAAAATATGACTACAGCTATGGTGAGTATTATCATAGCCTTGATAGGTTTTTGGACTACATTTATTAAAGGTCTAGTTAGTCGCAAAGAAGTACAAGAGATGATTCAAAATCAAAGTCAATATGGTAGAGATAGGGAATTCATTATGGACAGATTAAAAGACCATAAAGAAGATAGTGCTACATTATTTAGAGCACTTAGTAAAAATACGGAAGTAATGAGTGAACTCAAAGTACAGATAGCCTTACTTAGTAAAACTTTAGAAGCTTTAGAACATAGAATAGAAAGGTAGTCACAATGGCTAACGATATAGAGAGAATAGATACCGGTGCTGTTATAAAAAACGGAACCGTAGTTTTAGGTGGTTTGCCAACAGGCCCACAGGCAAATATGAAAAACGGTGATAATGTTACTAATAAACCAGTGATTGCTGACATAGAAGATAAGTATGACACTAGATTTGATGATCCTAGATATTATACAGGTGACGCTACTTCATAAGGTTTATAAGACATGAAAATTAAAGGATATCAAACTAGTGAGTTTTGGTTTACATTAGTAAGCTTTATTATTAGTGGATTATTTTTAGGTGGTGTTATTTTAGAAGCAGACACTAAAGATGATTTAATAAGTGTGTCAACTCATGTAGTTGAAAGTATAATTCTAATAGGAGGACAATTTGCTCTCTTCGGTAGGCATATGTCTAGAAGAAGAAGAGAACAACAAGAAGATCAAAGGGTCAGTAAAGAATTAGAGGATTATGTCGGGGTTGACAGGATTTATAATAAAATTAGTATAAATACAGCTAATATTGGAGAACTTATTCAACTGCCACATGTAGGTCCTGTAACAGCACAAAGGATAGTAGATTATAGAAAAGCAAATCTTTTTGAAGATCTAGGTCAATTGAAAAGCATAAACGGCGTCGGTGAATCAAGTTATCAAGATATTGAACCATACATTGAAC
>Ga0209634_1001526_pt1 | contig 16768 bp, 13 predicted proteins | sample LinPmetageLP40_FD_184043 | JGI IMG/M metagenome (GOLD analysis project Ga0209634, IMG submission 184043) | Marine viral communities from the Pacific Ocean - LP-40 (SPAdes) (version 2) | ecosystem: Environmental > Aquatic > Marine > Oceanic | place: Pacific Ocean | collected 2010-08-26
CGTCGTCGGCGCGTGGTTCTGTCGGGTCAGTGGTGGCGATAACCCCCATCCGCGCGCCGACGACGGCAAACGCACAGAAAAAGAACACGCCCAACACAAGCAGGCGGCCCTCGGCACGCTGACGGGATGCATCGCGCATCTGTTCGTGACGGATACGCTTGTTTTCACGCTCGATCGCGTCGGGGTTTTCGCCTTTTTGGCGGGCCTCGAGAATACGGGCAAGCGGGCGCAGCGGAGTACGGATCATTCTGCGACCTCCATGGAAGATACATCTATGCCGTCGGTGATTTCCAGCAACGGCAGTTCAGGCAGCGGCGGATAGCTGACCTGATCGATCTGCCCAAACTGATCGGGGTGCAAAGGCAGCAGGTTCAATCTGTCAAAATTCATCTCGGCGAGGTCACGCAGACGATCGGGGCGGTTCAGATACGCCCATTCGGCCCTGAGAACCGCCAGCCTGCTATAGGCATCCCGGATTTCAGCGCGCAGATTATCCGTGTCACTCAGCGCCTTCTGAGTGGCGTAATTCTCGCGGTATGCCCAGAATGCCAACCCGATCACACAAAGGGTGGTGAGGATGTAAAGCACTGTTCTCATATGGATAATCCCTTGACCATAGGCATACCGATAGATTTGGCATCGACCGAACCGGATGGCGCACCCGTGCGGACAGCCACACGCAGCTTCGCTGATCGACTGCGCGGGTTTTCTTCCAATTCCTGCGCATCCGGGCCGATGGCCTTGCGCTTCTCTACCCGGAATTGCGGCGCTTCAACCTGTATTTCAGGTGCGTATCGGTTGGCATTGCCACCCGTGCCGGCGCGCGCCGTCAAAAACCGTTTGACCATCCGGTCTTCAACCGAGTGGAAGGTAACTACAGCCAGTTGTCCACCGGGCTTCAACGCCCGCTCAGCGGCCATAAGCCCTTCGAATAACTCGCCGTATTCATTGTTCACGGCAATGCGCAGCGCTTGAAAGCTGCGGGTCGCGGGGTGCGACTGACCGGGCTTTGATCGCGGCAGGCACCCCTCGACAAGCCCCGCAAGCGCAAGTGTCGTCGTGATCGGAGCATCCTGCCGGGCCCTGACGATTGCCTTCGCGATACGCCGACTGGCCCGCTCTTCGCCGTATTGAAACAGGATGTTGGCAAGAGTCTCTTCTTCTGCGTCGTTAACCAGATCAGCGGCAGACGGGCCGTCCTGGCTCATGCGCATATCAAGCGGCCCGTCGCGCATAAATGAAAAGCCACGCTCGGCCAGATCCAGCTGCATCGACGACACGCCCAGATCCAGCACTATACCGTCCAGATCGCGGGCGTATTCATCCATTCTCGAGAAAACGCCGCGCTGCATGACGATTTTATCGCCATAGTCCCCCGCCCATGGCTGCGCCATTTCAAAGGCTAGCGGATCGCGATCAACGGCGACCACTTGGTCGGCACCGGCGTCAAGCAAACCACGGGTATATCCGCCTGCACCAAAGGTACCATCCAGCCAACGCCCCGTGACAGGAGCCACGGCGGCAAGTAACGGGCGAAGCAAAACGGGGGTGTGGGGGGCGGAACCGGTGTCAGTGGCGGCGGACATGACCCTTACGACTCCGGCTTGCGGTCCAGGAAAATCAGCGGGTCAAAGTCTTCTGGCAGGTCGTCCAGCCATTCCTCTTCGCGCGCCTTTTCCTCGGTCTCGTAGGTTTCCGGTTTCCAGATTTGGAAGGTATCGCCAGCCGCGATAAAAAATGCCTCCGCGTCCAGGTCGATCTTGTTGCGCAGTTTGGCAGGCAGCACCAGGCGTCCTGTCTCGTCTACCGACGTTGGAAACGATTGACCGTGGAACAGACGCTGGAGCATCTTGCGTTCCATCGATCCGCGCGGCAGGGCATCGATCTTGTCATCGACCTCTTCGATCGCGCGCATCGTGTAACATTCCAGATAGTTGCGGCGGCTATCGCCGTACACAATCACCAGCTCGGGTGTGCCTCCGTTTTGCCAGTTCGGGTCATTGGCTTCCAACACACGCCGAAAAGAGGCTGGGATAGACACCCGCCCCTTCGTATCGACTTTGTGTTGGCCTTCGCCTCTGAACCTGCGGCTCACGTACTATCCCTGCCTGTGACGCATGCGCGCCTTAAATCGTTGCCCCTGTGGTGGAAGTAAAAACGGCGGGTTGATCTGCTGCCACTGATCAACCCGCCGCCCGTCCCGCCTTGGCGGGGAAGTCCGACTGCGCGCGCCACCTGGGGGGATGTCTGCTCGCTCGCGCGCCGGATCTCGTGGTCTGATGAAAGCGAGGTGCCTGTATGAACCTGCTAGAGTTTTTATTTGGTCTTGGGGTCGTTTGGTGCCCCGTGTCTCGTTCTCATCCGATGCACTAGGGATGCCATGGGAATTCATGGGCGTCCATAGTTTTTTTCGCTTCAGGACACCGGATTTGGTTTTGCACAGGTTAAAAAAACAACATCTAGCGAGGTTAGATACCAAAGACTTCGCACATATAGTTCCAATATCAACCAAACGCACATCATGTAGACGATTCCGAAACTGGGACAAATTTCCCACGGTTTCCCGTAAAAAAAGAATCCACACAGTTATCCACAAGGGGTGTTCTTGGCTTGTTCCATAAGGCACCTGCTAATTGCAACAAGTTTCAAGGGTAAAACCCATTAATCGGCTAAAATTAGCCGAATCATCTTCATTCGGTGACCGAGACGGTTTCTTCGTATCCCATGAAATCCCATGAAGCCCACGCCAACCCGCTCGCCACCAGCTAGGGCTTGGTCACGCTTCGTGCCGCAACACCGTAACGAAGGAATGGTCGGGGATGCATCTAATGCTCACGCCCCGGGCCACGATATTGCGGCTGGTCGCGACGCGGGCCCAAAGGTGCTTGCCCACGACGCTTGAGCGCGTGGTCATTTACAGCAGATCATCCCCCGGCAAGATGCGCGGTTGGTCAATCATGGCCCGGCCGCCGACGGGGCCACTAGTACCGAGATCATAATCACTGGCAGAAGTGCTAATTGGCAGACGACGAATATAGCGGGGCGACGCCGGAACGCGTCACACATCGGCATCGGCTCACACCCTAGGCCATACCGCCGTCGATCAGGCCCTGTGCAATCTTCGCATAGGCCTGGGCCATTGGGCCGTCACCTGCCGCGATCGGAGTCCCTTCATCACCTGCCAGACGTGTCTCAAGATCAATTGGCAGACTGCCCAGCAAGGGAACGCCGATCTTTGCCGACTCGGCAGCCACGCCACCATGACCGAAGATCTGGTGTTCAGATCCGCAATCAGGACAAACGAAAAGCGACATGTTTTCGATCAGCCCCAATACCGGTGTCTTTAGTGTGTTGAACATGTCTATGGCTTTGCGCGCGTCGATCAGCGCGACGTCCTGGGGCGTGGACACCACAATCGCCCCGGAAAGCTCGGACTTGGTACACAAGGTAAGCTGGACATCGCCGGTTCCGGGCGGCAAGTCGACAAGCAACACGTCAAGCTCGCCCCACTCGACCTGACCAAGCATCTGCTGCAAGGCCCCCATAAGCATGGGGCCGCGCCAGACCACCGCCTTGCCCTCCTCCATCATGAAACCAATCGACATCAGCGTAACACCGTGGGCGTGCAGCGGAATGATGGTTTTACCATCCGGCGACGCAGGGCGCTTGTTCACCCCCATCATACGCGGCTGGCTTGGGCCGTATATATCCGCGTCCAACAGACCGACCTTGCGCCCCGCCCGCGCAAGCGCGACAGCAAGGTTGGAGCTGACGGTGGATTTCCCCACCCCGCCCTTGCCCGACCCGATCGCCAGAATACGCTGAACGCCGGAAGGCTTGGTCGGCCCGGCCTGCGGTTTAGGGTGACCGCCGATCTTCAGGCTGGGGGCCGCTGTTTTAGGGGCCGGTCCGTGTGCAGTAAGAGCCGCGGTGACAGAAGCCACGCCTTCGAGATCTTGCACCACCTTTTCAGCAGCATCGCGCAGGGGGGCCATCTGTGCCGCCATCTGAGCATTCGGTGCCTCGATCACGAAACGCACCACATCGCCCTCGATCGTCAACGCTCGAATCAAATCATGCGCCAGAATTGATTTTCCATCCGGCAACATCACGCGCGCCAAGGCGGATTCGACTTCTGACCTGGTGATCGGCATGGCGCTTTTCCTCTTTCGTTCATGTCTGACATGGCAGTTTTTGGGCAAATCACAAGGGGCCGTCCCAGTTCTGACCAGATGAACAGCATTGGCCAAAAAATTCGCACAAATATTCATCAGTCTTCGTATGTTTTCGCTGCATGGCAGCATTGCGCATTTTGTAATTGTGCAAACGCAGCAAATGGGTCAGAAAGGGTTCAGGAAAGCGCAAGGCGCGGACCAATAGAAAGACCAGTTACATTCATCCTCCTCCCGAGTGTAACTGTATTAGGCGGCGATACCCTTCCTCCTCCCTGGTATCGTCGCCCTTTTTTCATCAGCATATCATTTTGTAGGCACCGGCGGCACCGCGATATCATGTGCCGAAGTTTCCGGTGATAACAGGACGTTACGTCAACTTTCCCTATGCATTTGCTGCATAGCAGCATTGCCGATCTATTGGTTGTGCACTTGCAGCATAATCATACATATTCAACACAACACGAACGATTGCGAACAATAACGAAACTGAAAGCGAGGTGCTTGACATGGCATTCTTAAACGCAACAACTGCTCCTTCCTTTGCTGACCGCTTGGCAGCGCTGGCATCCACATTTGAAGCGCGTCGCAAACAGCGCCGGGTATACCGCGCCACGTTCAACGAGCTGAGCTCATTGTCGAACCGCGACCTGGCCGATCTCGGGATCAGCCGCTCACAAATCCGCAGTGTCGCACTGGAAACCGGTCGCAACGCTGCTTAACTAATCACGGATCGGGCACACGCACCCTCCCTGTTGTGTGCCTGACGAAGGCTTCGGGTCTCCTCCTCCTCCCTGAGACCGGCGGCCTTCATAAACGTCCCCTCCCCCCTTTCCTCCCGATCGGAGTGGGGACGTCGATAAAGACGGCGGTGCTTTCCTCCCAAAGCACCGCCGTTCTTGTTTTTAATATGTGGGATATCGCTTTAATCCGGGCTGGGGGCCGGCGATGCCGACCCGTATCTATCTAGAAAGGTACGTCATCGGCTCCGGTGACGAACCGTGACACCACCTTTTTGCTACCAGCCTTGTCGAACTCGATCTCAAGCTTGTCTCCCTCGATCCCGGCAATGACACCGTAGCCAAACTTCTGATGAAAGACCCGCTCTCCAATGGTAAAGCTGCTGACCGCGGCCATATCTATCGTTACATTGCGCGCTTCGGCAGGTTGGCTCATTCCGCGCGCATTGCTGCGGCTTTGCAGCCGTCGCCATCCTGGCGAATTATAGACATTCGCCTCGGCTGCCTTTTCATGCAGGTGCGAGGTCGGGACCGCTGCCCCATAGCCCCCGCCGTACAAACCGGGCGGCGTCAGGACATCCACATGTTTCTCGGGAAGCTCATCAATGAACCGGGACGGCATCGCACTTTGCCATTGCCCGAAAACCCGTCGGTTGGCCGCAAAAGATATGGTACAGATTTCTTCAGCCCGGGTGATGCCCACATAGGCCAGTCGGCGCTCTTCCTCCAACCCCTTGAGGCCGGATTCATCCATTGAGCGTTGAGAGGGGAACAGCCCATCTTCCCAGCCCGGCAGGAAAACCGCCGGAAATTCCAACCCCTTGGACGCGTGCAGCGTCATGATCGACACTTTGGCACCGCTGTCGTCCGTTTCGTTGTCCATGATCAGACTGACGTGTTCCAGAAAACCTTGCAGATTCTCGAACTGCTCCAGCGCCTTCACAAGCTCCTTGAGGTTCTCCAACCGTCCCGGAGCCTCTGGCGTCTTGTCGTTTTGCCAATATCCCGTATAGCCGCTTTCATCCAGGATGATCTGCGCCAGTTCAACATGACTTATCTCGGGTGCCGCCTGAGCCGGACCATTGTCGTCAAAGTCGGCTTGTTCCAGCACGTCGTCGTCAGACTCAAGCTGCCGAAGCGGCCGCCCCTTCACCATCTGGCCCCACCGCTCGATTCCGTCGATAAGCAACCGCAGCTGCGCTGCCCCCTTGCCGCTGATTCCCCCATCGGCCAACAGGATCCGCGCACCATCGACCAGATTCACGCCATGTGCGCGCGCGGTCTTTTGAATGTTCTGCTGGGCTTTATCACCCAGTCCACGTTTTGGAGTGTTGACGATCCTTTCAAAGGCAAGATCGTCATCGGGCGATGTCACGACACGAAAATACGCCATCGCATCGCGAATCTCCATGCGTTCGTAAAACCGCGGGCCCCCGATTACCCGGTAGGGCAAACCGATCGTCAAAAACCGGTCTTCGAACGCGCGCATCTGGTGCGATGCCCGCACCAAGATTGCCATATCATCCAGCGAATACTGTCGCAGATCGCGAGTCCCGCGCTGCATGGCTTCAATTTCATCCCCGATCCAGCGGGCTTCCTCTTCGCCGTCCCAATGGCCGATCAAGCGGATTTTTTCGCCTTCCTGTGCCTCGGTCCATAGGGTTTTACCCAATCGACCCTCGTTTCCAGCGATAACCCCGGAAGCAGCGGCCAGAATATGCGGGGTCGACCGATAGTTCTGCTCCAGACGGACCACATGCGAGCCGGGGAAATCCTTCTCGAACCGCAGTATGTTCCCGACCTCGGCCCCGCGCCATCCATAGATCGACTGGTCGTCGTCGCCCACGCAGCAGATATTCCGGTGCCCCGACGCCAGCAGACGCAACCACATGTATTGGGCGACATTGGTATCTTGGTATTCGTCCACCAGAATGTATTTGAACCAGCGTTGATACTGCTGCAACACATCCTGATTGTTCTGGAAAATCGTTATCATATGCAGCAGCAGATCGCCGAAATCGGTGGCGTTCAGCTCTTTCAGGCGAGCCTGATACTGCGCATAGATTTCGCTGCCCCGATGGTTATAGGCCCCCGCATCCGCGGCTGGCACCTTTTCGGGGGTCAAGGCGCGATTCTTCCAGCCGTCGATAAGCCCCGCCAGCATCCGTGCCGGCCACCGCTTGTCGTCTATCCCTTCGGCCTGCACCAATTGCTTGAGCAACCGCAACTGGTCATCCGTATCAAGGATGGTGAAGTTCGACTTGAGCCCAACCAGTTCGGCATGACGGCGCAATAGTTTGACGCAGATCGCATGAAACGTCCCAAGCCACGGCATCCCTTCAATATTTTGCCCCAACATCTGACCGACCCGGCTTTTCATCTCGCGCGCCGCTTTATTGGTGAAGGTAACGGCCAGTATCTCGTTCGGGCGGGCCCGGCCAGTATTCATTAAATGAACGATGCGTGCCGTCAGGGCCTTGGTCTTGCCGGTGCCGGCACCGGCCAACATCAGCACCGGACCGTCCATTTTTTCCACCGCCGCCCGCTGCGCTGGGTTGAGCCCGTCAAGATAGGGTTGTGGCCGCACTGCCATGGCACGCGCCGACAGCGAAGCGCCCTCGAAGGCGTCTAGTTCGTCGAAATCATTCATGCTGCCAATCTAGCCCGCCTTTACCGCGAATAAAAGATACGTTCGCAAAATGTTCTCTTAAAACCCTGCATTCGCAAACGGTGTGATGTGATCGACTGATACGGAACCTCGATAACCGGTCAGACCCAAATTCCCCAGACCAGTTAATATTTTGGTAACTCTTTTTTTTACAAACTCTAAACATTCTGGAGCTAAGAGAATGTTTAGAAGTAATGACATAGGTGTGCTACGAAATCAGATTGACAGGTTCGATTTGCCAATTTTCGTTGCACAACGTTCTGAAATGTCGGGGGAATTTGAATTTCTCGCGCTCAACCTTGCCTGCGAGCGCCAAACCGGCGTTGCGATGCAGGATATCGTCCTGAAACCGCTGGAAAGAATTTTTCCGCGGGCCCAAGCTAAACGAATACAATCTCGATATGCCCTTTGTGTGGAACAAGCGCCCCCCCTGCGCTACCGCGAAACCCTGGATCTGCCCTGCGGTCGGCTCGCTTGGGAAACAACGCTCCATCACGTCCTCACAAACAACGGTGAACATCGCGTGGTCGGTAGCGCGACGCGGTTTTCTAAAGTTTACCGCGATGCGCTTGATATCGCGGCGTTTCAGGACGTACGCTATTATTCATCGTTTTCGGGCTGGAAACTGGACCAGATCATCCAGGTTCTCGACGCATATGATCAGGGCGCGATCCCGAACGCGCAGCTTTCTGCAACCATGCAGGCGCTTTCCGGGCTGTGTCGATCAGTCGCCAGTTCCATGCAGCACCTGCGCAGCACTGCGGACGACCGATTGAGAACATCGGCGGAACGCACGTTTGACCAAATCGGTGATACCGATACGGCGCAATCGCCCAGCGAAGTGGAAAAAGCGATGTCGGCGATCATGGATATGTTTGATCCGTCCCAGGTCAATGTCAAAGCTTGATCAGGCCCCAAGGGAAATGCTCCCGTCCAGCCCCTTCCCACATCCGGATCAGGCTGGACAATTCCGCTGTGCCCTGCACAAGTGCTTCAATGGATTTGCACACCACCTACCCTGCACTATCAGATCTGCGCGACCGCGCCAAAAGGCGCATTCCAAAATTTGTATGGGAATATCTTGACAGCGCAACCGGAACGCAGGCGACGCAAAGACTGAACCGTGCCGCGCTGGACCGCATCGGTCTGATGCCCTCGATCCTGCATGGGGAATTTGACCCTGATACCTCCGTAACGCTTTTCAACGACCGGATCCCCCTGCCCTTTGGTGTCGCACCTGTCGGAATGTCCGGGCTGATCTGGCCCGATGCCGAAGGGCATCTGGCGCGGTCGGCGGCCCGGCACGGTATCCCCTACTGCCTGTCGACAGTGGCCAGCCAAAGCCCCGAAGACCTTGCCCCCCATCTTGGCAAGAACGCGTGGTTTCAGATGTATCCGCCGCGAGATCCCGAAATTCGCGCCGATATGCTGCGACGCGCCCGCGCATCCGGGTTCAAGGGCCTCATCCTGACGGTGGATGTCCCTGTCGCCAGCCGACGAGAACGCCAAACGCGCTCCGGGCTGACCAACCCACCGCGCCTGTCTCCGCGCCTTTTGGCCCAGTCCGCAATGCGACCCGCCTGGTCTATGGCCATGGCACGGCGCGGGATGCCGCACATGCGCATGCTCGACAGTTACGTTGGAGTCACCACGCAAAACCTGTCTTCAACAGCTCACGTCGGTTATCTGCTCCGCACTTCGCCGGATTGGGACTATGTGAACTGGCTTCGCGACGCCTGGGATGGGCCTTTCATCGTAAAAGGCGTGTTACGTCCTGAAGATGCCGCCCGTCTGGACCGGCTCGGGGCTGATGCCATCTGGGTCTCAAACCACGCAGGCCGCCAGTTTGACGCGGCTCCGGCCGCAGTGGACATGCTGGCCCCGATCCGTGCCGTGACGTCGCTGCCAATCATCTTCGACAGTGGCATCGAAACAGGCCTTGATATGTTGCGCGCGCTGGCCCTTGGCGCGGATTTCGTGATGCTTGGCCGCGGCTTTCACTACGCTCTGGCAGCTCTGGGTCCTAAGGGAATCGATCATCTCATCGATGTCCTGAAGAAAGATCTGCTCGCGAATATGGGCCAACTCGGAACCCGCCAATTAAAAGACCTTACGCGCTCCATCCCTACCTTTGCCCGCCTTGATCTTCCAAATGGTAAAAAATCCCCCCCGGAGGGTTAAATTCTCTGCTTGCACACCCTATCAAACCAACGCAACAATGCCGCAGCGCAGCGACAACGCCACCGTTCATACAGCACCAGACCGATAACTTGCCAAACAGCGAGGCCCGATAATGACCGACTTCAATAAAATCCTCATCGCAAACCGCGGCGAAATCGCCATTCGTATCATGCGGGCAGCAAATGAGATGGGCAAAAAAACGGTTGCCGTCTTTGCGGAAGAAGACAAGCTGGGCCTGCATCGCTTCAAAGCTGACGAAGCGTACCGCATTGGTGCGGGGCTTGGTCCGGTCGCGGCATATCTCAGCATCGACGAAATCATTCGCGTTGCCAAGGCTTCGGGTGCCGATGCCATTCATCCGGGTTATGGCTTGCTGTCGGAAAACCCCGATTTCGTCGATGCATGTGAACAAAACGGCATTGCCTTCATCGGTCCGCGCGCCGAAACAATGCGCGCCTTGGGCGACAAGGCCAGCGCGCGCCGCGTCGCCATCGAAGCCGGCGTGCCCGTCATCCCCGCCACCGAAGTTCTGGGCGAGGACATGAACGTTATACGCAAGCAGGCCGCCGAGATCGGCTATCCGTTGATGCTCAAGGCGTCGTGGGGCGGTGGGGGCCGCGGCATGCGCCCGATCGAAAATGAAAACGAGCTTCAGGAAAAAGTGCTCGAAGGCCGCCGCGAGGCCGAAGCAGCCTTTGGCAATGGTGAGGGGTATCTTGAGAAGATGATCCTGAAGGCCCGTCACGTAGAGGTTCAGATTCTCGGTGACGCCTATGGTGAAATCTACCATTTGTTCGAGCGTGACTGTTCGGTGCAAAGGCGCAACCAAAAGGTGGTGGAACGGGCCCCGGCACCGTATCTCACTGACGAACAACGCGCTGAGATTTGCGAGCTTGGCCGCAAGATCTGCGCGCATGTGAATTACGAATGTGCCGGTACGGTCGAATTCCTGATGGATATGGAAGACGGCAAATTTTACTTCATCGAAGTCAACCCCCGCGTTCAGGTCGAACATACCGTAACCGAAGAAGTCACCGGCATCGACATCGTCCAGGCCCAGATCCTGATTGCCGAAGGCAAGACCATCGCCCAGGCGACCGGCAAAGCCAGCCAGGCCGATGTGCAGTTGAACGGCCACGCATTGCAAACCCGGATCACTACCGAGGACCCGCAAAACAACTTTATTCCTGATTATGGCCGGATCACCGCTTTTCGCGAGGCAACGGGCATGGGCATCCGTCTTGACGGTGGCACCGCCTATTCGGGGGGCGTGATTACGCGTTACTATGACAGCCTCTTGGTCAAGGTCACCGCAAAGGCCCAAACCCCAGAGGCCGCAATCGCGCGCATGGACCGCGCGCTGCGCGAATTCCGGATCCGGGGCGTTTCGACCAATATCGCCTTTGTCGAAAACCTGCTGAAACATCCCACCTTTTTAAACAATACCTACCACACCAAGTTCATCGACCAGACACCGGAACTGTTTACCTTCGAGAAACGCCGAGACCGTGCAACCAAGGTCCTGACCTATATTGCCGACATTACTGTAAACGGTCATCCCGAAACCAAAGGTTTTGAACGCCCGGCCGCTTCCGTGCGTGCGCCGCTGCCCCCAACCGCCAAGGCAGAACCCCGGATGGGAACGCGCAATCTTCTGGAACAAAAAGGGCCGCAAGCGGTCGCAGACTGGATGGGTCAACAGCGACAGCTGCTGATCACCGATACCACCATGCGCGACGGGCATCAATCTTTGTTGGCAACGCGCATGCGCAGCCACGACATGATCAAGGTCGCCCCGGCCTATGCCGCCAACATGCCACAGCTTTTCTCAATGGAGTGTTGGGGCGGTGCCACATTCGACGTAGCGTATCGGTTCTTGCAGGAATGCCCGTGGCAACGACTGCGCGACCTGCGCGCGGCACTACCGAATGTGATGACCCAGATGCTGTTACGCGGATCCAACGGCGTCGGCTACACCAATTACCCTGACAACGTTGTGCAGGAATTTGTCCGTGTCGCCGCGACCGAAGGCGTCGATGTGTTCCGCGTCTTTGACAGCCTCAACTGGGTCGAAAACATGCGGGTCGCGATGGATGCGGTGATCGAGAACGGCAAGATTTGCGAAGGTACCGTATGCTATACCGGCGACATCTTCGACCCTGATCGGGCCAAATACGATCTGAAGTATTACGTCGCGATGGGTAAGGAACTGAAATCCGCCGGGGCCCATGTACTGGGTCTGAAGGACATGGCTGGCCTGCTGAAGCCGAACGCCGCAAAAGCGCTGATCAAGGCACTGAAATCTGAAGTCGGCCTTCCGATCCATTTCCACACCCACGATACCGCAGGCGTCGCCGTCGCCACGATCATGGCGGCTTCCGAGGCCGGGGTGGACACGGTTGACTGCGCGATGGACGCACTGTCGGGCAACACATCCCAAGCAACGCTGGGGTCGGTTGTCGAGGCGCTAAAGCACACGGATCGCGATACCGGTATTTCGATGGACGCGGTGCGCGAGATATCGAACTACTGGGAAGAGGTCCGTAACGAATATGCGGCGTTTGAAACGGGCATGCAGGCGCCCTCGTCCGAGGTTTATCTGCACGAAATGCCCGGAGGTCAGTTCACCAACCTGAAGGCGCAGGCGGCGTCGATGGGGCTGGAAGATCGGTGGCCGGAAGTTGCGCGGACCTATGCCGACGTGAACCAGATGTTCGGCGATATCGTCAAGGTTACGCCGTCTTCCAAAGTGGTGGGCGATATGGCCCTGATGATGGTGTCCCAGGGGCTTACCAGAGAGCAGGTCGAAGATCCCAAGGCGGAAATGTCGTTTCCTGACAGCGTGATAGACATGATGCGCGGCAACCTTGGGCAACCCCCAGGAGGCTTCCCCGCGGGCATCGTCAACAAAGTTCTCAAGGGCGAACAACCTAACACGCAACGCCCGGGAGCACATTTGCCACCTGTTGATCTCGAAGCCGCTCGCAAAGAGCTCAGCGACCAGCTTGAAGGAGTCGATATCGAGGATGATGACCTGTCAGGGTACATGATGTACCCCAAGGTTTTCCTCGATTATATGGGGCGGCATCGCAGCTATGGCCCTGTTCGCGTATTGCCCACGCGTACGTTCTTCTACGGCATGGAACCGGGCGAAGAGATCACCGCAGAAATTGACCCGGGCAAAACGCTCGAGATCAGGTTGCAGGCCCTGAGCGAGACCAACGAAGATGGTGAAGTCAAAGTATTCTTTGAACTGAACGGCCAGCCTCGCGTCGTGCGGGTGCCCAACCGGTTGGTCAAAGCCACCACGGCACAAAGACCAAAGGCCGAAAACGGGAACGCCAACCATATCGGTGCCCCGATGCCCGGTGTCGTAGCATCCGTTGGCACGAAAGCCGGTCAAAAGGTGAAGGCAGGCGATCTTTTGCTGACGATTGAAGCCATGAAAATGGAAACCGGCATTCATGCGGACCGTGACGCAGTGGTGAAAGCGGTGCACGTCAGTCCCGGCGGCCAGATTGACGCCAAGGACTTGCTGGTCGAGCTTGAATAACGGGTCCACGGGGTCAGACACATTTATTTGCGTTGTCTGACCCTTTTCTCGGGCTACATTCACGGCGACTAGCTGCCGTGCGGACGCAATTATGCCTTATCAATGGAAAACGCCACCTACGGCACCGACGCAAGAACTGCGGCTATGGCCCCACCAATCCCTGCCTGCCAAAGGGTTTGCAGCGTTCATCCTGACGACATTTGCCTTTATTCTGATCCCGACCGTGGCGCTGCTGGGGACGCCTGTCCTGTGGGGTCTGCTGCCTTTTGCGATGGCCGCACTCGCTGGTGTATATTTCGCACTGCAATCGAATTATAAGGCCCGGCAAATCGAGGAAGTGCTCACATTATCCCCCGACACAGCGCACCTGATCCACACAACCGCCAAGGGCGAAGTAAAGGAATGGGAATGTAATCGGTACTGGACAATTGTCACCCGGTACGAAAAAGGCGGGCCAGTGCCTTTTTACATTACCTTGCGCGGCAAAGGCCGCGAAGTTGAAATCGGAAAATTTCTGAGCGAAGACGAACGCAAGGCGTTGTTTGATGAACTGAACCGGTCGCTGCTGCGCTAGGCCCTAGCTCAGGCGGTCTTTGACCTTTGGGCCAACGCTGCCGAAATCCATCTGGCCGGTATATTTTGCCTTGAGAAGGCCGATGACCTTGCCCATATCCCGGATCGAAGACGCGCCGACTTCGGCAATGGCATCATCCACCGCTTTGGCGCTCTCTTCTTCTGTCAACTGACGGGGCAGAAATTCTTCGATCACCTTGATTTCGTCACGTTCACGGTCGGCCAGATCCAGCCGACCACCTTCTTCGTAGGCGCGCACTGATTCCATTCGCTGTTTGGACATTTTGCCGAGAATCGCGAGAACTTCGGCATCGCCTACCCCGTCATCGCCACCGTCAGCCCGCGCAGCGATATCCTTGTCCTTGATCGCCGCATTGATCAGGCGCAGCGTAGACAACCTTGCGGCTGCCTTGTCTTTCATCGCTTGTTTTAATGCGTCCGTAATGCGTGTGCGCAGTTCCATTGCCATCATCCTTCGACCCCAAGGGTATTGAACCGCGCAATATAGAGCGTTTGACGGCTACAGGCAATCCCGCGGAAACATTGCAACCAACTGATTTACCTGCATATTTCATTTTTCACATGGTATTGACCCCGCTTACTCTCGGCTTTAGGTTGCCCCCGTTTAGCTCCACATCTCTGCCACTGGAGGCCCTCCCATGACCGTGTCTACATCTTCTCGTCCGACCGCCTGCCTGGCTCTTGCGGACGGATCGCTTTTTTACGGCACAGGGTTTGGTGCAACCGGGCAAACCGTGGCCGAGCTTTGCTTCAATACAGCGATGACCGGATATCAGGAAATCATGACTGACCCGTCATATGCCGGCCAGATCGTGACCTTTACTTTCCCGCATATCGGCAACACCGGCACCAACCTTGATGACGACGAAACCGGTGATCCGGTCGCCGCTGGTATGGTCGTGAAGTGGATGCCCACCGACCCCAGCAACTGGCGCACTATCCAGCCCTTGGCCGACTGGTTGGCCGCGCGTGGCCGTATCGCCATTGGCGGTATCGATACCCGCCGTCTGACCCGCGCCATTCGCCAGCAAGGCGCACCTCACGCGGCGCTTGTCCACGCGCCCGATGGCAATATTGACGCCGAAGCGCTGGTTGCCGCGGCACGCCGTTTCGCCGGGCTCGAAGGAATGGATCTGGCCAAGGATGTAAGCTGCAAGCAATCCTATCGCTGGAACGAGATGCGATGGGCATGGCCCGACGGGTACCCGGCCCAGACCAATGCTGCGCACAAGGTTGTTGCAATCGATTACGGTGCCAAGCGCAACATCCTGCGCTGTCTGGCATCGGCGGGATGTGATGTGACCGTGCTACCGGCGACGGCCACCTACGAAGACATCATGGCCAATAAGCCTGATGGCGTTTTCCTGTCCAACGGACCGGGTGATCCGGCCGCGACGGGCGTTTACGCCGTGCCCATGATCAAGGAAGTGATCGAAAAGACCGATCTGCCCGTGTTCGGGATCTGCCTGGGCCACCAGATGCTTGCCCTCGCTTTGGGGGGCCGAACGGTCAAGATGAGCCACGGCCACCACGGGGCCAACCATCCGGTCAAGGACATGGAGACTGGCAAGGTCGAGATCACATCGATGAACCACGGGTTTGCCGTCGACGCGCAAACGCTTCCTTCCGGCGTGGTGGAAACCCATCGCTCTTTGTTTGACGGGTCGAACTGCGGTATCCGCATGGAGGGTCGTCCCGTTTGGTCCGTTCAACACCACCCCGAAGCAAGCCCCGGCCCTCAGGACAGTTTTTACCTGTTTGAACGTTTTGCTTCCGCGATGGCAGAACGCGCCACCCAGTCGGCGGGGTGACGCGCGCCTCCTTTATCGGTCGTTAAGCTTCGGTTAAACACCTTTTGCCATCTTCGTTCTCACCCTAAAGGGAGGAGTTCTGAAGTTGAGCAACCTTGGTCTGGAATTCCCTGCCCCGACACCGGCGAGAACGAATAAGAACCGCGTCCCTATCGGGCGCATGTTGGTTGACGCGGGCTTCATTCAACCACCGGATCTTTTGTGCGCATTGGCTGAACAACGGTACTGTGACGCGCCGCTGGGTGAGCTTCTGATCGCCCGGCACCTGCTCTCGGAAGACGACGTTACCCAGGCGCTTGCTGCTCAACATCATCTACAACTGGTTGACTTGAACGAAACTCCGCCGAGGCCTGACATGGCCAGCCACATGAATGCGCTGGACTGTCTAAAATTTGGCGTCGTGCCGTGGTCCAAGTTGGGAAAAACCATTCTGGTTGCCACCGATCAGCCGGACAGATTTGACGACGTCGTCGATCGCCTTGCTCGCGCGGGGAACAGCTATCTGCCTGTGGTCGCCAGGAAATCCCAGATAAACCAGCAGATATCGGCCCTTTACGGGCAAGAACTGGCATGCCGTGCCGGCTCCAGAGTCGCTTTGGATGAAAGCTGCCGCATTTGGCAGGGCCGATCCCATCATCGTTCAGGGTGGGCAATCATGACTCTGGCTATATTGGCGAGCCTTGCAATGTGGCACCCCGCATGGACCTTTACCGTTTTGATCCTGGGGGCACTGCTAACCAGCATCATGACGGTAACTTTGCGGAGCCTCGCCTTTTTTGCAAAAACGTTTCTGTCCGCCCCGCCGGAAAAACGATCGCGGCTTGGCGATATACCTCGGTCAAGGTTGCCAAAGGTATCGGTTCTGGTGCCGCTGTTTCAAGAAGAAGAAATAGCGACCGCGCTGATTGCGCGGCTTTCGCGCCTCAGGTATCCCAAGGCCTTGCTGCAAATCGTCTTGGTTCTCGAAGAAGGAGACACGCTGACGCGCGATACCATCGCGCGTACGACGTTACCTTCATGGTTCGAAGTGATCGAGAACCAAGACGATT
>Ga0209634_1001527_pt1 | contig 16767 bp, 32 predicted proteins | sample LinPmetageLP40_FD_184043 | JGI IMG/M metagenome (GOLD analysis project Ga0209634, IMG submission 184043) | Marine viral communities from the Pacific Ocean - LP-40 (SPAdes) (version 2) | ecosystem: Environmental > Aquatic > Marine > Oceanic | place: Pacific Ocean | collected 2010-08-26
GTAGCTTCAGAAGGGAAAGCTAAATTTAAACTAACCGATTGGTCAATGTACTGCTGCCGTATTCCGGCTTGCCTTACTAATTCCAGTTGGTTAATTTCTTTAAACGTTTTAAATACGTTTTTAATTGGCTCGTCCCAATCGCCCATTAACAAACCATCGAGTTCTTCGATGTTCTGCACTGAGCCGCCATCGGCTAGGATTTGATTCCAAATCTTTTCAGTGTTTATCTCATTATCTTCTAAAACACTTTCAAGAACAGGGTTTCTACGTATGAAAGTACCCTTAGCACTTTGTTCTGTAAATACGTTTGCGGCCCACGGCTCAATACCTGGAGAAACGTTCCCAGCCAGTTTACTATTACTAACGGTAGGAGCAATAGCCCTAAGATGAGTGTTACGCATCCCAGTGCCGACACACCAAAGAGGTTCACCATAGACATCGGCCAGGTCCCTTGAAGCGCGCTCGCTTTCAATCTTGATTTGAGAGAATATTTTTCTTGTTTCATATTGTGCTGATAATCCTTCAAAAGGTATGCCTCTGTCTTGTAAATAAGTATGCCAGCCTAAGACGCCAAGACCTAATGGTCTGCCCTTAACTGCTGAGCGTACTGCGTTCTCAAAACCCCGCAAGCCTTTTGCTCGTTGTATAAATTCTTCCATAACACCATCTAAAAACCATGTAGCATGGTAAATAAGATCAGTGCCTTTCCATTCATCGTACTTAGACAAGTTAAGCGAGCTCAAACAACATACGAAGCTGTGTGACTCGTCCGTATGCAGTGTAATCTCACTACATATGTTTGTCATATGTACTTTTAAACCATTTGACTTATATGCTTCTGGATTGTTCTTATTAACGTTCCCTTTAAACATAATGTACGGTTCTCCAGTTGCTTTTCGCTTTCTAAGAAGTTTACTCCATCGAGTTCTCGCTTCTTTATCGCCTTGTTCAAGTCGTCGCATAAACTTATCACCAACAATTGCGCACTGATGGAGATTAAGCGATTGTCTGTTAACATCGCCCTTCGGTTCTCTGATTTCCAACCACTCTTCAAAATCAGGGTGTTCAATGTTGATGTTAACTGATGCTGCTCCTCTTCTAACAGCTCCTTGATTAGTTGCAAGGATTGTTGAGTCATAGATTTTGCAAAAAGGTACGACTCCGTCTGATGTTCCATTTCCTGTAATTTTAGCTCCGGCGGGTCTTATCATATTAATGCCAACGCCCACACCGCCACCGTGTTTCGCTAGCAACATCATTTCCAAATTCTTAGAGCCGATATCCTGGATACTATCCGCGACATCAATTCCAAAACAACTAATCGGTAGACCTCTATCGGTACCGGTATTTGAAAGTACAGGAGAAGCCAGGTTAAGCCACCCTTTCCATATGTAATCAAAAAATACATCAGCAAGTTCTGGTTTATATAATCTTCGTGCAACTGTTTTAGCTACACGCTCGTAAGCATCTTTGGGGGTCTCGCCTTGCAGCAAGTACCCACCAGAGATTGTTTTTCTGTATACTTCGGTATCACCCCATTCCGGGTAGTCGATACCTTTTACCCATTCATTATTCCACATTATCTAATACTTTTTTACTTAAAAATAAAGGGGCACCATCTTTGTAGCTGATCTGCCATACGTGTTCTTTTTCAACAACAATAAGTGGTCGTCCCTTAAATAATTTTGGGTATTTTTCTAATACGTATTCTTTTATTCTATCTTCCATTACCATATGTCTTCAAAATCTTCTCCTTCGTTAGCCTTAGAATAGTCTGTTGGTCTGATTGCAAAGAAATCAGTGTGCGTTACACCACCTGTAAGATGGTAAAACCAATCTAGTTTCTTAGCTGATCCTTCTACGAAAGGAAAATAATTGCCAAGATCAATATAGCCAAGCTCAACAAGCTTTTCGTTTGTTCTCTTTTTAATAAAATTCTTTAAATCTTCAGCGGCTATGCCTTCAATATCGCCAGCTTCAAACATCTTATCTATATAATCTTCTTCAAGCTTTACCATAGTAGCTGCGGCATTAATAACATCTTCTCGACATTGCTCCATTAATTCAGCATCTTCTTCGCACATATGGCGAAATAGCTGGCATCCCATTTTACTGTGCAGTGATTCATCTCTTACACTCCACTTCATTTGCTGCCCAATACCTTTTAGCAAATTACGCAGCTGAAAAGAATACAACACAGCAAAAGCTGAATACAAACTAACACCTTCCGCAAACGCGCTGAACACAGCTAGTGATTTAGCTATGCCTAACTTATCGTTGCCATCGTATGCGACTAGATTATCAAACCTAGAGGCTGTTGCGGGCTCGTGTAAGAAAGCTTCGTAATCTTCTAGGCCTAACGTCTCGTTGAGGTAACTATAAGCTACTGCGTGGACTGTTTCTTGTGAGCCAAACATCATTGCCATCTGCTGTATTTCGTGTTTTGGGAACCAGCCTACAACTTTTTGTGTCCAATAATCAGACACGGCACATTCTGTTTGTGCAAAACCTAAAAGTATATTACCTACTAAGTTTTTTTCTTCAGGTGTAAGCTTCTCGTTCCAGTCTTTAATGTCGCTTTGCATTGATATTTCGGTGTGTAACCAAAATGCTTGTGCTTGCTTTAGCCAACCTTCCGTGTAATATTCTGGATATTCAAAAGGTTTGTAAGCTACTCGTTCATTAAACAACCCCATTAGCGCTCAATTTGAAATGCAACATCTAAAAACGGCAGGTAAAATACATGCGTCGTCATATCCTCTGCGTAATAAGATCTAGCTCCTATTAATACACCTGGATAAAAGCCCATTGTGATAGCCCAACCTTTATTCTCTTCACTCATATTTGTTTATTTGTTCTATTAGTTCTTTATAAATTACCCTGCCGCGCACATTCCACGACCACTTAATCCATTTTTCTATCTTTCGCTCTGCGTACTTTTTCCTGGCGACTGCTTTTGTTTCTCCAGGATCAGTTGAATTGTCTCGTCGCATTCTTTCTGATTTTGTGGTTTATACAATGTGAAGGGTTCCAGTTTGTTTTCAGCTATATATTTCTTGAATAGCTTCCAGCGCATCGGGAATGATTCGTTAGCTCTGCCTTTAGTCTCAATGATAAAGTGCTTGCCTACGAAATCGGGGGTGTACTTAATGTTGAGGATTTTCTTATTTCCTCTATTAGTAAATTCGCCCTTACCGTTCCCCGTGCGTTCGTAACTTTCAAATGGGAAATCAAATGCTTGTTGCAATTCGAATGTTTCTCCTTCATATAATGCTGCTATTTTAGCTTTTCGTAAAGCCATGTACATATACTTCTCCAGCCCTGAGGCAAAGTTAATACCGTCATACGATACTTTCTTTGCTCTTACGGGTCCTTTCTTTCTACTGTATTTCTTTTTCATATTACTCCTTGGAGCTCGTTGCTTCATATTGTTGCTTAGCTTTTTGTAAATACAAGACTGCATCCATCATTTCTTCTTGCAAGTGATTAAGCCATACAAGCATGTCTGAGGGATCGTCTTCAAGCGTTACGCCGTACTTTTCGAAGCCCACGTCTGAACGGCCAACAAACTTGTCTACTACGCGCTCAACTACTGGGTCGCGAAAGTTAATTACTTTTTGCTTCATAGTGTTGCAGCTTTAGCCTGTAAGTAATCAGAAAAAGTATTGGTTTTGGGCATTGTTTGCTTTACAAACGACCCGTTAACCATAGAACCGCGTCTACTAGAAATCTCAGCGTAAGCAGACTCAATGCAATCTTCAATACGGACGCCTCCAAGGTGGGCAAGGTTGGTGAGCACAACAACGCAATCACCAATAGCATCAATAAACTCCTCGTTATCATCCCTAAGTACAGCTTGAGCAAGCTCTCCTGCTTCTTCATATAATTTAATTAATTGTGTTTTGGTATCGCCTTTAGTATATATGCCGCGCTCGTCTGCCCATCTGCGGATGTCTCCGTATATGGTATCGCCGTGATCTTCTTTTGAGTGCACAACGCTATTGTGGCGTGCTTTGTCAAATTCAAACATAGCTTTGTTATAAACATAGCAACGCTCAGCATTAAACCTAGAGGTTAACGCATTGTCAACAATCCACTTTGATAATTCAACATCTAATGTAACGCGATGGCCTAATGGTGTTACCCAGCTTAAGCCTAGGTTATCCATAAGACGGCCTTTAAGCTTGTTTAATGGTACAGGGAATGTTGTTGTTTGATCGGTAATGTTTACTCTCATTTGTTTTGGTTTAAAAAGGTTTTTATATAATTTAGTGTCAACGCTATAGCCGTAAGACTTTTGAAGTTCTATTTCCAACTGTGATACCTCATCGATATCTTCACCCGTAAATAGAACTTCGTATTCATCTGGAGCGTAGCCTTGCTGCTCCGTTACTCTCTTATTAAGATTACGTGTTACGCCTATTTTTTTACCAGGTATATGATAAATATAATATGTCATTTTGTCTTATTTGCCAACCGATAGCGGTGCTGGTATTGCAGGCTTAGGGTTGTAGTTTTTAATGGTTATATCGCTGAACTCCGGGATGATCACCTCGTTGTGCATTGTGCTATACATACCCTTGGCTAGCTCAAGCTCAGGCATATGCGCCGGTTGCACTCTAGCTAAGTATATTCTAGCTTGCTCTAAGTGATCGTTGTACAAATGACAATCGCCAAGTTGTGCAATTAGCTTACCAGGTTTTAAGTTATTGCCTTTAGCAATCATCTCAAGTAGCAGGCCGTACATTGCAATGTCGTAGGGCAAACCTAAGAACACATCAGCTGAACGTTGTTGCCACATTAAATCTAGTTCGCCGTCATTCACATACAGCTGAAAGCCGTAGTGACACGGAGGCAATACCATATCTGGCATATCTGCAGGGTTCCAAGCATTGACTATCATACGGCGTGACGTTGGGTTGTTGCGTACGTCATCCAATACATTAAACAATTGGTCAACACCATTAAAGTTGCGCCATTGTTTGCCATATACAGGCCCCAGGGTCTCATCAGAGCGTCCTGAGCGATCGTAATCTGCATTCCAGTATGTAACGCCATTATCACGAAGATATTGCATATCAGTACGCCCATTTGCGATCCAAAGCAATTCGTGAACAGCCATCTTGTGGTACACACGTTTATTAGTTAACAAAGGAAAACCTTCACTCATATCGTGCATTAGCATTCTGCCGAATACAGAACGCGTACCAGTACCTGTGCGATCATCTTTCTTCTTAGCTAATAGCAGCTCTTGGATTAACGCTTTATACTGATTTTCGATGTTTGTCATAATAATATTTGTAGTATTTGTAAATTTGCGGCCATAGCTCTTTAGCACCAAACGTATTTGGGCTGCGGCTTAATCGGCCTTGAATAATAATGTCAATATAAAAGTTCTGCGGGTCTGTTTTTACTTTATCAGCGGCTAAAGGTGCAACGACTATTTTGTTTTTTAAACACCACACCATTGCCTCATACTCTTCTGGTGTGCGATAGTAATTGCCAAAGTTTGTTTTCTTACCTTTGCTTTTGCCAAATCCACTACCCATTATTCCCAGGGCATTTTAGCATCGAGCAAATCTGCAGGGTTATCTATAGACAAATAGTCACCAGAGTCTGGCTGCCATTTGAAATGTGCCTCTGCGCCATTCTCACCAAGGTTTTGAAACTTAACCTTAAGCACTTTGCACTTAACAGTCCTTGCTTCGTAGTCTCTGTGAACAAGTAAGCCATGGTAAGAAGCATCGTACCACTCGCCGCCGCCTTTAATATTGTACATAGTTGGTTCCTCAATCTTACCATTTGCATCTTTATACATCTTAGTAGGGTGAGCAACAACAATAACAAGTACGTCGTACTTCTTAGCAAACGTTTCTATTTTTTGCAGATACTCAAGAGTATATACATTAACATCGCCTGACTGGTCATTCGATCGTACTTTATTAAACGGGTCAATAACCAAACACTTGATGCCTTTACGCTTCACTAGCTCAGCACCTTTCTTTAACACCGCTTCAAGCGTGTAGCGCTCCATATCTATATGGAAGAAGTTAGTATTGCAGTGGTCAGCTATTTGATTCCATCTATCGCTGTATATATCAGCAGCAGTTGGCATTCCACCCCAGCATTTACGCATTAGTTTATGTGCATGTAAATATGTTGGTTGGTTTTCAGGTGAGGCAAATGCCGTTTTCCATTCATAATTGCGGTTGTAACCAACAACCATTCGGTCTACAAAATCTGACTTGCCACTGGAAGGTATGCCCGTGACAGTAATAAACTGCCCAGTGTAAGTGCTGAAGATATCGTCGAAGTTACTAAGGCCAACCTGAAAGCCGGGCTTAAAGCCGTTGCGAACAAAGTCCGTGATTTCGTCTTCGATATCACGGAAGGTTGTGACGTTTTCAAGCGGAACGGGCTTTGCATTCGTAATTCTAGATACGAGTTTTTCTGGTCCATGCTTTATTAAGTATTCATTAGCGTCCTTACAATCGTCAAACGTGGCTAAAAAACAAACTTCAGAGCCTAATCTACGAATAAGCTCGGTTTGTAATGCAACTCCCGCTTCGTCTGAGTCAGTAGCAAGTATGATTTTCTCCTTATCTTCGAAGTAATCAATACAAGCATCTAAGTAATCTAAATTGTTAGTATTAAGTGTAGCGCCGTTGGGTACTGATATTACATTGCTAATACCAGCTTCGTGCATCGCTAACACGTCCATTTCTCCTTCTACAAGGATACAATACTCGTAACCTACAATACTATCTATATTGTAAAATACTTTCTCAGCACCCTTATATAATTTAAAGTTCTTTCTCCCATCACGATACTTAACGTTAATTAAGTTGTCGCCCATGAAATAATTGAACTTTATAACATTCTCGGCTTTACCGGTCTGTGGCATATATTCACTGCCTTCAGTAACACGTAACTCGTGTAACGTTTTGCGGGATATGCCCCTTGTCTTAAACCACTCTTCTACTTTGCTACCCACCTCTTGAACAACAAAGGCTTCAGGCTTGACGTATGTCTTTTCTGAAGTACCTTTGCGTTCGTAAGTGTGTAACTGAAATGATTTATCACAGTTATGACAAGTACCGAGACCACGTTCCCAATCGTAAGAAGCGCATTTTTGCTTCTGATTCTCAGGTTTTCTTGTAGAAGAACACAGAGGACAAGTCCCCTGCGTTTTACCTTCATCAAGACCATGCTGATTGAACTGGTCAATCACAAATCCATTGATCTCTACTGTCTGCATTATATTAAATTGCGAATTTAATTAATATTAATCCTCTACTGAGGTTACTTTTCCATCTTTATCGTAAGAGATGTTTATAAAATCTTCTTCGTACATATGATTAAAATGGTAGATCATCAACAGGTGCTGCTTTTGGAGGTGGTGGTGCCATTCCTCCTGGCTGATCGGTTCTGGGCGCGGCGTCTACGTTTTGCCCGTTGGACCATACAACCTTTGCATTACCTAAATAAACCTTCGGCATCTTAGCCTCACGTTCTTCTTTAGACTGTTCCATGATTAGTGGTCCTTGATTACCAAACTGGTCAACTTCATCGTTGAGCGTAATGGTTAGCGGTAAATACTTACCTTTCTTTCCTTCAATGATCTTTGATTTGTCGATCATGTTGAGGTTGATACTTGCTTTAATAATTGATGCCATACTTATAATGTTTGGTTAATAAAATAGTTTCTTGGTTCAAATTCTGGGTTGTCATAAAATAACTTGTAAGCTTCAATAGCACGTTCGACTTTTTCTTTGCCACGTTCAATGAACTGCGGTGAGCAATCGAATATACCTATTTGATGCGTTTTCTTGTCAATCGCGACGAAGACCATATCGTAACCGAATATCTTTTGGTAGATATACGCTTGGCTGTCGTAGTTGTACTTCGAAGCCGACCATCTGAAGTCGTCCAGCTTAGCTGTTGTCTTCAAGTCAACGATTAGTCCGTCGTCACGGTTGATAATATCCGCTTTGCCCTTCCAAGCAATACCTTCGATTTCTGTGATACCGGGTAATTCGTATTCACCATCGATCGGTTGGATCAAGCCTCGACATACATCGTTAGCGAGTACTTTGTCGATCATCACCTCAAGTTGGTCAACCTCATGCTGCAGCAAACACATTTCGCCATTAGAGATTTCTTTATACTTTTTAGTGTTTCTCGTCGAAGACTCGATAATCTTGTACTTCTTGAGCTTGTTTGGTTCAAGGATAGCAGTGTGAAAATAACCGCCAACCAAGAACGCTGGTACTTGTTCTCTCGGCTTGCCAAGAGCTAATGGATCTCGAAGCAACGTGGAGATGTCACTGTTACTTAGGAATTGTTTACCAAAGTCCCCGTAGTAATGTTCGTCTTCACGCAGCTTGTCAATCGCTTCTTTGTCTATCATAATGTTGTTAGTAGTTTCTCAACGTCAGGGGATAAGTCATACTTTGCTTTGATAGCATCTAACTTACCCCCTCCTTTTACATACTCCATTGCCTTAGTGAATGCAGCATCCGATGATGAGGTTATCTTAGCTTTTGGTTTGGTAGCTTTGCCGTGGCTATTGCCAGCGTCAGAGTCTTGTGTGTCGTCAATAAGGAATAGATTGCCAAGGGCATACTTTTTCCCGTACGATGATGCTGAACCGAACTTTTGAGGCATTTGCATACCTTTCTGATCGAGGTCAACACCAACGACAGCTGTGGCGTGTATAGCACTTTCGCCGTCAGTCACCGTAGCTTTGCTCTCTAAAATAGGGAAAGGCTCGGCTGCAATGATGGACTCACTGACTGTTACACTAACTCCTAACTCTAATAGAAAGGGCTTTGTAGCTTCTAGGATATCTTCAGCACTACGAAAGTAGTACTTACCAAAGGAATTGTAACGCGACTTTTTGGATTTGAACTTGGTTTGAATAGTCGCAAGTTTCTCATTTAAGGTCATAAGGTATGTGGTGTTTGTTATTAATATAATTACACATATTGTATATTAGTTAATTAGTATTAAGTGCTTAACTTACATAAAATCAAGTACTTGAGAAGAATCGGTGTTCGCTATTAATGTGTCAATAGCATCCTTCTTTATCTGCGATATACGCACATTAGCGGTAGACACACTGATGCCTACGCGGTTAGCGATCTGCATTGCTGGCATCTTAGCCTCATCAAGACCGTAAGATAAGCGTAATACATCATACTGCACTGGTGTTAAATGCTCACGCATCAAACCTAACAAATACGAGTTCATCAAACCAATATTGTACGGCTCGGTGTTGTCTGCTATTTGAAATATAGGATTTTCGTCGTCAGCATTAAATGCATCGATGCTTGAGAACACGCTGTTGAAGAACAAAGCAACCATAGCTTCGTCTTCTGGGTTCTTACGTATCTCATTAAGCTTATGCTCGGGGATACGTACGTCGCCTCTATTAATATCAATAGCGCGGCGTATCGCTCCCTTTATTCTTTTTGACAGGAATGACTTGATTGTTTTTTCAGGGTCTTCAGAGTCAAGTATTTTGTCCCAGCTGATCTTGTCAACCGCTGCAACTAAACCGTAATTGCCTTCCTGTATTAAATCATTAATGCTCATAACGCCAGATGCTTGGTCTGATGTAGAAAACTTTCGCGCTAAGTTCTCAACCAATGGCATAAACTGCGCTACAAGTTGATCGCGTGACATATCGCCCCACTCTAAATTTTCATTACGCAAGAGCACCGTTTCTAAATCGTTTTTGTACCTTACGTAATTTTGTATGTTATATTTTTTCATTATAGTTCTTGGTTAAGCAGTTGCTTTTCTTTCTTTAGTTCATTACCCATATTACGATGCACTGTTCGTGTAGAACAACCAAGTTGCTCCGCAATCGCTTTAATGGTTATCTTCATACCTGCATCGTGCATAAACAACATAGCGTCATATATTTCTGCAGCGGTAAGCTTTTGTTTACCTACCATAGTTCCGACTATACTAAGCTTCTCACTCATGGTTAACCCGGAGTTGTCGTTAAATATAATCTTTCTTACTTTATTAGCGGGTGGCCTCTCTAGATCTTGCATGGATACATCGTATACTATGCTTTCACGGATCGAGGCTGATATATTAAATGTTACAAACCCGTTTTCCTTATCACATATAAACGCGGCAAGGTCATTAAAATCATCTTGATCAAGGTCGTCATTAAGATACCATAAAACATACAAGTGCCACTTCAGCGATTTGTATGTGTTTATCTTGGCTTTCGTTTGGAACAATGCATAACACTCATGTGTGCCTTGCTCGTAGAAATTACCCCACTCAAATTTAGCTGAGGGCTTGTCGCTAATAGGATTGCGTCTATATATAATACGCTTGTCATTAAGGTATTTCATATTTCGTTCATATTGTGACATTAGCCTGTTACTATATTATTATAATTAGCTACCGTCGCATTCTTCCGAACCTAAGGTTGCATATATAACTTGGTCATCATTTTTTTGAGCAAGCTCGTTCATTACTTTAATTAGGTATTGGTTACATACAGCTGTTGGCATATCTAGTTATTTTAGTTTCGTTAGCATTAGCTACGGTATGCTTTTCAGCTTCGTAGTAGTTCCAGTAAGCGTCAACCGAGCATTCTGATTTGTATTCATCAGGCATGCATTGTGGCGGCTGTTGCCATTCTTGAGATGGAATGCCAGGTGGCAAATCCATTAACGTATTGTAGCACTTTTCAATTGTTAAGTGCTTCTTACCGTAGCGTCGTGTGTACTCGTTTCCGAGTGCAATCATATGTTCATATAGCCAGAGGTAAGCGAGGTCGTTAGAACGCGCCCAGATAGCTGACGGATGGTTTTTATGGGTTGCTTTGTATGGTACATCGTGGTTACCCAATTCGTGGTGCGCTGTGCATAACAATTGTGCTGACTCAAGAATCATCTTGACTACGTGTTTATTGTATTGCACTCGTGCAGCTTCATTAGGATCGTGACTTAGGTAAAATATATTCATCGTTCTTTCTTGTCTAAATATTCAAGTAACTTCATTGCAGCACCTAGTGTTAGCTGGTTGGTCTCATACATGCGGTAGATTAACTTTCTCAAGATATCATCTTTATGAGTTTCAATCGACGCTCGTACTTGCGGATTAGCAATGCATTATTAGTAATAGACTTCTGCAATTCCTTGTTCCAGCCTGTGCGTGACGCTTGTATAGATAGATTAATGCACTCTATGTGCAACGTACTCAGGTAGTTACGTAACCTTTTAATGTGCTTATAGATCCGTATCATGCTCTAAACTTTTTTGCACAAGAAACGCTTTATGCAAAATATCTGCTTGCACTTGGTTAAAGAACTCGTATACACGATCGTGTACCTCCTCCATCATAATGTTCATTACTTCGTCATAGTCATTATCGGTATGGCCGAGCATGTTGTAGTCGAATTCGTCCTTAATCCACTCGTCCATCTCGTCTATGTCACTAAAGAACACACCAGCTTTTAAGGCTTCTTCGATAACTTCAGACGCACCTTTGCGTACCAGTTGATCTTTGATTTGTGTTGATGTCTTATTCATAGTTTCTAATTGCTTTAAATTGTGGGTGACGGTAGCTGTTTGCTTTAGTACGCTCGAAGTATGTGAACGTAGCCGTCTTGCCAATGTAGTGGTTAATGTTTTCAAGTATTACTCGAAGGTCAGCATGCGTAAAGCCTTTGCCAGGTGGGCAGCCGAATTCGATGCCTGCTTCGTCACGCATGATAAACTTACCGAGTGTGCCAGCACGTTTGCCTTTGCCTTCAACGTGGTCAATGATCGTAGCTTCCTTGTCGCTGAAGTCTTTGAACTTCTGCAGGTTGTAAGAGCGCTTGCATTCGTATACTTTGTTAAGACGAATGATAGAGCCTTCATAGCCGTGAGCGAGGTTAGCGTCGTGTATAGCACGTGCTTTGTCGAGTGAATCAACTGGTAAGGTTACAACCGATAGAACCGGTACCGATGGGTGAGGAATGTAGTCAGTTATTAGTTCGTGAATAAACTTGCAGCGATCAATAAATAAGATATCGTTGTCGTCGTCAATAATATCGTACCAGTGAAATTGTACTAGCGACGCTGCTTCATTGCGGTCGTCATTAGTAGGCTTTTGCTTTCTAACGAGCGAAATGATTTTCTCGAAATCGTTTTTAAGGGCGTGGTTGTATAGCTCGCCGTCAAGGATAAGATTTGGGTAGTCATTGAATAGTGGTTGTAATTCATTTTCAATATGTTGAACGTTCATAAATTGTTTACCGGTACGTGAGAACGCGCCGTCTTTAGTAAATAAACAACGTACGCCGTCAAGCTTTGGTTGAATATACACTTGCTCTGAAAAATCTATAGGCTTGATACCTGCTTTGTATGCGAGCATTGGTTTAGTATTCATAATTATTTGCTTTTAAGTTTAGTTATTTTTTGGTGTATGGTTGCAGCTAGCTCAAACTCTTCGTCTTCGATAGCTTTACTGAGCATTTCTTCTAAGCGTTTAAGCTCGTCTTGCTCGTTAGGCATTTCGGTTTGTACAAGAATTTGAGTTTGCCAGTCAGACATAAACTCCTCATCGAGTTCAGCTTGGCGCTCGAAAATCATATCGGTGATAATCGAGGCCAACTTTTGCATCTCATCTTCAGTCATTATACACGCTTAAACTTAAACGTGTTGATGACATAGTTGTTGATGAATTTACCTTTACTCGCAGACTCTTGCAAGCCGTGGAATGTAAAGCGCGGTACACGAGTGTATTCGTACTTGCTTCCGTTAGCAAAAGTAAGTGTTAAAGCTTCGTCGCTATAGTTGTAATCAGCAGACTGAATTGCTTCTGAGTTGACGTTGACTGTTGCGTCGACGTTTGATTTGATAAATGTTGGCATATTAATTGTTTTTAGTTTATTATATTATCGGTTAGTGTTCGTATTAGTTTTGTAAATTAGTCTAGTAGCACCATATATGCTTCAGCATTCTCACGGCGGAACCAGCCTAAGCCTTTCTGCATAACGTCGTAACGCTGCACCATTTGTGCGCCCATAATAAGGTCGTACATACTCAGCTCTTCAGCGGTTAGCTCAACGCTGTCTCCTGTAAAAGGATTTGATACCGTATCGCCTTCGCTATATACTTGGCCGTTAAACCATTTAGGCATTTCTTGTTTATTCTGCATCTTCTAGTTCGTTTAAGTAGTTATCGTAATTAGTGCATAGTTCGCCGATCATGTATTCCTCAATTTCGTCAAGGCCGAGCTCGGAGTACACAATTAAATCGTCGCGCCAGCCTCCACCAATGTGGTTGAATATATCATAAGCTCTTGGTTCGTAGTAGTATACGTTTTCATTTATAATAGGGCCTTCGTTATCAACATTAATTATCCATATTTCGTAGCCGTCAGCGGTAGACTCACTGCCTACATATACGTCGTAGTTTGAATCATAACTGTTGGTAAAGACATAAGCAGAGTCGTTAATTGTGTTGAACTCTTTAAGTACGCTATCAAAGCTAGCTAGCTCTTCAGGGTTTGTTGGTATAAATTTAGTTTCCATTATATTACTTCGTTTTGTGGTTGAATAAGGTTTGAGTCGCCGCGCAGCATGGTGCTTGTGTCGGTAGGCATATCGCTATCGCTGAATACAACTAGGTTTGATATGTCGCGAACGGTTAGTTCGTCCCAAAATAGCGTTGAATCTAGCTTAGCTATTACCATGCCTACGGTAAACTCGTAGTCTAGCTGGTTAGCAATTAGTTTTGCTTTTACGTCGGGGTTAAGACGTTCGTAAAGTGATAATCTTTTCATAGTATATAAAGTTTTAAATTAATGCGTGTGCAATTAAGTGCTCTTCGAGCTCAGGTACATCAATGTAATTCAACAAGCTGTTGAACGACATAGGGTTGCCGTAGCCGTCAAGTGTTAGCCACTTGTCATCAAAGTTGTAGCGATCGTTTTTACTTGCCGCAACCGTCTGACGTATAGTTAGTTGCAACATTTCAAACGCTTCGTCGTCGTTGCAGTATATGTGGTCTTGCGGTGCAGTGATGTGGTCACACATTGCATTCCAGTGAGATACAAGTTGTGCTTCGCTGAAGTCGCCCGTCCAGTCGTGACCAGGGTACAAGTTAAGCACTTCGCTGTTTTGCCACTCACATTCCCAGCCGTGTGCGTCAATAAACGCTTGTAGCTTAGGGTGAACGCCGAACACCCAATCAGGTGATGTGTCGTGGTAGCTAATGTAATCAGTACCGTGTGCGCCATCAACTAGTATAGCTGAGTGTATGCCCTCCATTGACATAACGTTTACGCCGAACTTTTCGTGTAGCTGTTGCTCGAAAGTATTTTTAATTGTTGTCATTTGTTATTCGTTTATTGTATTATCGTTCGCTGGTCGTGCTAGTTTTGTAAGCTCTTTAATAACTTCAAGCATAACAAACGCGTGCATTTCGTTTAGTTCATCGTCAGTGTCAAAATCAAGATGGTCGGTTTGCCAAGTCACGGTGTCGTACAAGTGGCCTTCCATATAGCTAGCTATTGACTCTATAATTCCTGTGTATTCTTCTTTGTTTTTCATAGTATTATCTTAAACATGTACCATAGCCTTTACGACGCGACGACTTTGCGATCGCTGCCGCTTGGGATTGAGACATAATTTGTATTTCGTTGCCTGTTTTGTGATTAGTGATTGGTGCACAACCGTACCGCTCAGTGTTAGAGCACGACACACAAGTGTTGTAGCCGTACTTAACGCGTATAGGATGCACTTCTCGTGTGCCGCATTTACATATCATAGTAGTTTGTTTATTATATTATCAGCACTTAGCCGTATTAGTCTTGTAAATCAGCATACCACATAGGGTTTGGTAATCCAGAATAGTAGTCCCATTCTTCGTCTTTTACTTCTTCAACTTCATCCATATTAGTAATATTTACTGCGTAGAGGTCTCTTGGCAAAGGCCGGAGCATAGGTATTATATACTTCGATCGCTTTACTACTATGACCTAGCCTCTCTAGCATAGTGAATATCCTCGCTCGACGGTCGTACTCATTCGACCAGTGGCGCTGACGCCATGGGTTTTCCATGAATGCAAAGTCGTGTTGTGCACACTCGTTTGCCAATGCCTCAATCGAGACCTCCATTGCAGTTATATTTGTCATTTAGCAGTTTTTCGCTTCAAAAGCAGTTAGCACATCCATTAGCTTAACGATATCGTTAGGGTACTTCTCGCAGTTGGTGGACTCCATTTCGTAGTACGCCTGGTTAGGGTACTTGTATACTTCGTCGCACCATCCGGCTTTGTAGTACAAATCCATATGTATCTGGTGCATAGTTTTCGTTTTAACGCGCTTGTTAATCGGCCACATGGTAATGTTGCCTGGGTTACCGTTCTCAACCGCTTTGTTGAAGCGATTAAGTAAACCAACTCTGAATCGGTTTTCAACGAAGCCGTCAAGTGAGTGTGCCACCCGTACATAGCCGGTTGATGGATACACCGCAGCTAAGCGGCCGTTTTTAAGTTGGAAGTGTAGTGTTCCCTGTTTAGTAATGTGGTAAAGTTTCATAGTAGTTATTTTATATTCGTTTATATTATCGACACGCTATCGTATTACTTTTGTAATCCCATTTGCATTTCATAGTCCGCTACCAAGTCATCAATATCGGTGAGTGACAACTCAACTTCGTGCTCTTCACTAGAAGCATCGTCTTCACACTCCATCTCCGCCAAAGCAAAGTGACGCATAACATCATCTCGCAATGCTGGGTACTTCTCAATCACCCCACGGCAATAAGTGTATAATTCTTGTAAATTCATAATTAGTCTTCGTTAGTTAATTCGTACGCTTGCTCTCTAGTGCAATAGTACACGTCTTTTGTCCATAATGCCGGCGTGTATTGGTGCACCATATAGTTCACGTCATCTAAGTCGTGGCGTGATTTGACGAAATCCGCTGCATTCGGCATTTCAGTTGCGTCGTAGTCGTATAGGTACACCTGACCGTTTGAGTAATCAAGCACCGTAATGTATTTGTATGGCCGGTTCATAATCCTTCGTATTCGTTTTCATTTAATTCTCTAACAACGCTAAGGTTTAACCCACTAGCTTTTTGGTGTGCTTGCTCCAAGCTCCCAGCGTATACAGTGAAATATTCGCCGTACGCAACACATAAATATAACTTATCCACGGTAGTCCCAAAGTTTAGTGTGAGAGAAAGTTTTGCCCTTACGGCTAACACCCTTCATACCCGTTTTAGCAGTCCACTCCTTATAAGTGGTGCCACTGCAAAACCCGAACTCATCAGTAGCCTCAGCGTGTCTCTCTGCCATCGCTTGATTCCGCATTTCCTCGCAACGTTGCATGTATAGTTTCATTTCAGTCATAGTAATTTGCTTTCTTGTTACACATATAATATCGAATCCCATTCGTATCAGTCTTGTAAAACAAAAGTAGTAACTACATTTACTTAAAAAAAAAGAAGGGTAGGTGTAACATCACCTCTGTCTATCAGTAAATTAGTTTTAATAAGTTTTACTTATGAGAAATAGTAGTGGTATTGGAACAAATGGTGGTGAATTTAAAAAAGGTGACAATAGCCTATTAAGTAATATATAGTAGCAGGCTATCGTCGCACTTTTGGTAGAGTGTATAGCATCAAAAAACAGTGTTGTAGGTTGGAGTATACTCTTCCGATGTTATCTCAGCATCAGGCTTAGGGTAAAAGCAAAAAGAGTTACTTACTCTCTGCTTGCTTAGCTATTTCTAATAACC